>Ga0206999_10140_pt1 | contig 18245 bp, 16 predicted proteins | sample Alteio_BWMinCont_92_FD_153482 | JGI IMG/M metagenome (GOLD analysis project Ga0206999, IMG submission 153482) | Enriched cells from forest soil in Barre Woods Harvard Forest LTER site, Petersham, Massachusetts, United States -... | ecosystem: Environmental > Terrestrial > Soil > Temperate forest >...
GCCTCGGGCCGTTGGTCAAACCTGAACCTGACTGGAACCAACACGACAAAAACGCGGGTGAAATGGCTTGGGCTCAAAGGGCATTTCGCCGAGTCTCTCCCGCTGGCTTCCGTGGACCTCTATTTTTTGGATGGCGGTTATTGCGGAGTGCAACCGGTAAACCTCAGGGACGGGGACGAACAAACTGGAAGGGTCAACGTCTGCGCCATGGTGCGGACCGATGTGGCCAGCACCTTGCCGGAAGTATTCGATTGCCACCCCGGATTGCAGAAACGGAGTCGCGGATGGAGGCCGCTTAGCGAGCCAGTGACCACATCGCCGCTCGTCTTTCGCGAACCGCAATCGGAGCGAGACGGGATTCTGATGACTGGCGATGCCGCGGGTTTTGTGGATCCCTTCGTCGGGGACGGCGTTTCTCTCGCCCTGCGGAGCGGCACGCTGGCGGCCGAGTGTCTGATTCCGTTCTTCGCTGGAAGAGTATCGCTGCAGCAAGCTGCGCGCGACTATCGCTCGGGGTACGAGAGGCTGCTCACACCCGTGTTCCGCACCGCTTCGAGAATCCGGCGGATGCTGAGTTTGCCGCAAAGCGTGCGGATTCCCATTTTCCGTTTACTCGAAAAGATGCCCGCGATCACACGATATTTGGTGAGAAGGACCAGGTAGGCCGCGTAGCTTCACTCCGCCAGGACCGGTGAGACTGGTCCTGCACTTTACCTGACGACCAGTACTTCGCGGATGTTATCGCGGGTCAGGAAGAATTTGATCGAACCGAAGTCGCGGAACAGATTTTCCACGTGACGGTTGTTAAAGACCCGCTGGAGGCGGAAACTCTTGTCGATCGAGCTATGCAGCACTCCGGTGGGGCCTCTGCGTAAATCCCGCCGCGCCTGGACGTGCTGCATTTCCAGAATGTCATTTTCAACAATGTGGTAACGATAGCAGGGCGCATCCGGTCCGGCTTCGCGCGTGTGGAAGAAAGCGAGCAGCATGCCACCCGGTTTGATCGTCGACCAGAGGCGTGCAACCACGGGCTTGACCAGGCTTTCCGGCATATAGTCGGCCAAATTCCAGCACAGAACGATGTCGAACTGAGCCGCGGGGTAGACGAGGTTGTCGGCGAGAAAACGCCGGCTATCCAGAATAGTCTGTCCTTGTTCGTCCTTAGTGATGAGAGACGGATCGGTCGAGGCTTCGAGTAAATCTTCGCTGTAGATCTTGTGTCCCCGTTCGGTCAGATATCGGATGTTGGCAGCCGATGTGGAACCGATATCCAGCACGCAGATTGGTTCCTTGGATTGGAGGGTGCGCGAGATCTCGCCTAGTCCGCTGGAGCGGCGTGTGAGCCGCTGCGCCGTGGACACCGATCTAGCCCCCTCGCTGGGGACGGTGGATGAACCGCGAAAGAGTTTCATGAAGCTATGCGTAACGGATGCCATTACAAATTCCCGGCGTCCGGCTCAACAGAGTTCCGCAATCTAAATATATCGCGGCCCGCGTAGTTGAACCGGCGAAAAATTTTACTGCTTGGTTACTGGAGTACTTCCCGTCGCCACGCTCTTCGCGTCGCTTTGAGCTTCGGGCCTGGCTCCAGGCTGCGAGTTTGGTTTCGTGGCTTCTTTTTGGATCTCCACCTTGCCCTTGAAGTAAGCACCGTCCTCGATTGCAATACGCTGCGTGACGATATCACCAACGATGACGGCAGATTTCCGCAGCTCGGCGCGGTCACTGGCGCGGATGTTGCCTTCGAGCTTGCCTTGAACGATTACGCCCTTGGCGTTGACGTCGGCGTGAACATGGCCGTTGGGCCCGACCACCAGGTTGTTCCCCTGGAGTTGAATGGTACCCTCCACCGTGCCGTCGACGTACAAGTCTTCACTGCCGGAAAGCTCTCCCTTAATGACGACAGACTTCCCGATGTGAGCAAACTCTCCGGTCTTTGGCATGTCCATAGTTAGCCTCTCCTTTGGGACGCACAGCCGCAGGGTACAAGCTGGGAATACCGGATTCTAAATCATTTGGGAGTTTCTTGGGGGGAAGCCCAAGGTAGTGTGAAAAGTTCTGCAGGTTCGGGGACAACAATTCCGTTTACAGAGTGTCTGATTCGCCTTCTGCTGGCGGCCAAAGCCGGTGTACAATGCGGGCGGTCTGGAATTCAAGAACTGATGTCCTTGTTCACAGAAAGAGTGAGTAAATGAAACGTTCCATCGCGGTCTCCATGATTGCCGGCGTTGCGCTATCGCTCGGCGCGTATCTCTTACCAGGTTCCGTTCATGCGGCGGACGAAGCAAAAATCAACGGCTTTAGAATTGTCGTTCCGGAATCCAGCATTCCCCACCCTGGCCGCATCCACACAAACTATTTCTGGGCTGTTCCAGAGGTGCCGAATAACACTGATGGGCCTCCTCCCGGCCTTGAAACGCCTGGATCCCTGGCCTGCGTATACAAGTTAGTTAAGGGGCCTGCTGGCTGCCCAATTCCCACCAGCAAGGCTGTTCCGAGCGGAGGGTGGGGAGCGATCGCCATTGTGGATGCTGGCGACTACCCAGCTGCGAAGAGCGATCTACACGTTTTCTCCAGCTACTTTGGCATACCCGATGCCGACTTCCAGGTGGTTTATCTCAATGGCAAAAAGCCTCCAGTGTATTCCAATTGGGAAGTCGAAGAAGCGTTGGATATCGAGTGGGCTCATGCCATGGCGCCCAAAGCCAAGCTGTTCCTGGTGGAGTCCAAGCTATGCGCGTCCGGCACTTGCAACACGGACCCCTATTGGCAGGCGGTAACGCTTGCAGGGCAGTTGGTCGCCAAGAACGGCGGGGGTGTGGTCAGTATGAGTTGGGGCGATGCCGAGGCCTCTTACGATTTGAAGTACGACAAACTTTTCACCCACCCGGGAGTTGTCTACTTTGCCTCGAGTGGTGATTCGGGGATAGGAAACACGTTGTATCCCACATCCTCTCCAAACGTCGTATCGGTCGGGGGCACGGTGTTCAACCGGGATTCAAAAGGGAATTTCATCAACGAGCAGTACTTCACCGGCGGTGGCGGCGGCGACATCAGCCCTTATGAACCCAGACCCAGTTATCAGGACGTAATCAAAAATATCGTCGGAAGCAAGCGCGGGTATCCAGACGTTGCCTCGAACTTCTGCTGCGCGGCAATCTATATAAGCAGCCAAGGCGGGTGGGGCGGGGTCGGAGGCACCAGTTGGTCCTCGCCCACATTTGCCGGAATCGTGAATGCGGCGGGCGGCAAAATGAAGTCGACCCACGACGAACTCTCGGTGATTTACAAGGAGTACACGATCAAGAAGGAGTACAAGGCGGATTTCTACGACATCACCCAAGGGGATTCGCGTTGCAAGGTGGGTTGGGACCTTTGTGCTGGAGTCGGATCTCCGCGCACGTACAAAGGAAAATAACTTGCGTTAACACATGAGTTGGCTTCTCGCGAAAAGGCCCTGTCCACTGGCAGGGCCTTTTTGTTGCTTGCGCTCTGTCCTTGGCGCAACAGTAGGCGCTCCGAGAAACTTTAGCCGGCTGTCCCCGAGCGATGAGAGGGATTCGCAGAAGAACATGGAACCTGAGGGGCATATTTGCGAGTTCCGGTTTCTCGCTTGCAACTGCTGCGAATGAGCATATACAACGGCTGTAGGCTTAATACCGTCTAAGGTGGGACGGCCTCCATGAGAGCACCACACTTCAATGCGAAACCCGCGGTCGCGATCGCCCTGTTGGCGATGCTCAGCATGGGGCTTGGATTCTCTGCGGACCAGCCCTCCGAATCTCCGATCGAGCTTGTGCGTCGTACGGTCCAGAACGAAGTCACGGCCAGCAATGGTGGCACGAAGGTCATGTTCACGGATCGTAAGGAAACGCCGCACGGTTCGCAAACCAAGCTGATGGTAGAAACCCGCGACGGGATGGTGGGGATGGCGGTTGCCGTCAACGATAAGCCGCTGACTCCGGAGCAGCGCCGGGCCGAAGAGGATCGCCTGGCGGGAATGGTGAACAATCCCGAGGAGCTCAACAAAAAGCGGAAGTCGGAGAAAGAAGACGTTGAGCGCATTACGCGAATCGTGAAGGCGCTGCCGGACGCTTTCCTCTACGAGGCCGATGGGACCGCGGCTGGAAATCAGCAAATCGGTAAAGTCGGCGACCCGTTGGTCCGGCTGAAGTTTCGTCCGAATCCGAAATACAGTCCACCCAGCCACGTGGAGCAAGTACTTACCGGGATGGAAGGGTATATCCTGATCGACGTCGACCAGCATCGCATCGCGAAAATCGACGGAACTCTCAGCAAAGAGGTTGGCTTCGGCTGGGGCATCCTGGGCCACCTGGATCGAGGGGGACACTTCCTGGTGGAGCAGGCGGAGGTGATTAACGGAGACTGGGAGCTCACTCACATGACCCTCGGCTTTACCGGCAAAGAACTTCTGTTCAAGAGCCTCCATATCAAGTCGGACGAGGTCTTCAGCAATTTTCGCGCTGTGCCTTCGAATCTGAGTTTTGCTCAGGGTGTGGAACTGCTGAAGAAGCAAGGGGCGGAATTGGCGGAGAACCAGCAACAGCCCGGAGCCGATAAGCCCAAATAGAAGGCGGACAAAACGACCCTCGCGGAGGCAACATGGACCTAGCAGTCTTCTACTTTCCTTGGCGAATCGTCTCCTTGCGGACTGTGAGCTTCTCGATCAAATCCCCGCGAACTCGATAGCCCCTTCCAGGTTCATCGCGGACTTGAATCGTACCTTCAGGCGAGACCTCGACTTCGGGTTCAACGATGTCCTCCTTCCAATAGCGTTTGGAGGCGGAAACATCTCCGGGAAGGCGAAAGTTGTGCAGCGTGGAAAGTGCGATATTGTGCGCCCGTCCGATTCCTGACTCGAGCATGCCACCGCACCATACCGGAATGTTGCGCGATGCGCATACATCATGAACTTTCCTGGCTTCCGTGAATCCGCCTACGCGACCGACCTTGATGTTGATGATGCGGCAAGATTCCAGATCCAACGCTTTGGCGGCGTCACGGGCGTGACGGATGGATTCGTCCAGGCAAATGGCGGTGCGCAGCTCTTTTTGCAGGAGGGTGTGGTAATAGATGTCGTCGTGCCACAACGGCTGCTCGATCATCAGGAGATTGAACTGGTCGAATTTGCGGAGGTGCTCGAGTTCATCCAGCGTGTAAGCGGAATTGGCGTCACAGCTGAGGACGATGTCAGGCCAGCGCGAGCGGATGCGCTCCAGCACTTTCACATCCCAGCCCGGTTTCACTTTTACCTTGATGCGGCGATATCCGGCGGCCAATTCGGTTTGAATCTTCTCCAGTAATTGCTCGATGGAGTCCTGGATGCCGATCGAGACGCCGCAGGAAATTTCCCGGAGCGAGCCGCCGAGCAGTTTCCACAGAGGAATCTGCTTCTCCTGAGCTTCCGCGTCCCACAGCGCGTTCTCGACCGCCGCCTTGGCCATTTCATGGCCCCGGACTCTCGCCATCAGAGGGACGCTATCTTGTGCCGCGAAGAGGGTTCTGCTCAACACGGCGGGAGCGAGGTAATGTTTGATCGTCGACCAGGCGCTTTCCGTCCACTCGCTGCTGTAGAACGGGTCTTCACCGGCCACGCACTCTCCCCAGCCATCGATACCGTCGCCGTGGAAGGTTAGCAGTAGAATTCTGCGGCTGAAGGTGCGCTTGAAGCTCGTCTCAAAAAAGTGAACGAGCGGCATCTGAATTTCGCGAAGGGTGATGGCTTCAATTTTCATAATCCATAAATCGACAACAAATCCAGAGTCCTATTGTCCCGCACCAGCCTTGGCCATAAAGTTCGCCTGGTCGTTTTTCATTTTCTTCAGGCTCTCCACTGGCAAATACACCATGTGTCCGGCATCGTAGGTCGCGAACGAAATATTTTGGCGGTATCTCCCACCGAGGTTCAAGTGATCCATGGTGTAATTCGCCGCATAGTACGGAGTGGCCAGATCGTAGTATCCCTCCATGACCAGTACCTTCAAATACGGGTTTTTTACCATGGCTTCGCGTAACGCGGTGGCAGTATCGGGAAAGCCCTGGATGCCGGATCCCCAATCCCAATGCTCGACTCCCGCCCCACGGGCAAAAACGTGGTAGGGCATATCGGACTGGTATCCTAATTCGCCGCGCACGTAGTTGTTGAAGACCGAGGTGTAGGGTGGGAGGATTGCCGACTGGCTGGGGTCGTAGAATGGCGTATCCAGCAGTCCGTCGGGATCCGGCCCTGTGAAACGGCCATCCAGGCGGCCGACCCGCACTTTCTGGTCCAGCAAAAGGTTGTGGGTAAACTTCGGCACATCGATCCGCAGGTTGGCATCGTCAATTAGCTGCTTGTTCAATCCGGTATAGCGCGCCATTTGATCGATAGTTCTCTGTCGCTCCGCCGGCGTGAGTGCGTCTCCCTTCGCCAGTGCTGACGCGTATTCGACGGACGCCCACTGCTCTGCTTCTTGGCGAGCTTTGGCCAGGTCGGCGTTCAAATCCGGCGGCAGCTTGTGATGGAAACCTGCGATCATCGTAAACGACGGGATAAGCAAAATGTATGGCAGATCGTTGGCCTTGTTGTCCGCGATGGTTTCGAAACTGAGCACCGTGGAAACGAGCGTGATCCCATTGAAGGCAATCCCGTGGTCCGCGAGATAGCCCGAAACGCCGGCGGCGCGGGTTGTGCCGTAACTCTCTCCTAACAGGAACAGCGGCGAGGTCCAGCGCTCATAGCGCGTGAGATACAGGCGGATGAACTCGGAGAAGGCCTCGATATCGCCTTTCACTCCCCAGAATTTTTTCAAGAGTTCGGCATCGGCGGCACGGCTGAAACCGGTGCCAATCGCATCCACCAGCACCAGATCGCTCTTGTCAAGCAGGGTATAGGGATTATCGGCCAAGCGGTATGGTGCCGCAGGCATGAATCCATCCGGTTGCATCACGACCCGCTTGGTTCCCAGTGCTCCCATATGCAGCCATACCGATGCCGACCCTGGGCCGCCATTGAACGCAAACGTCAGTGGGCGCTTGTTCGCCTCCTGACCGTCCAGCGCGTAGGCGACAAAGAACATTTCGGCTTCGATTTTGCCATCTTCGCGCTTGATGGGTAACCTTCCCGCCGTTGCCGTGTATTTGAGCGCCTTGCCATCCAACGTGATCTGGTGATGGGTTATCACCGGGGCTACTTCGGTCACGTCGAAGTGCTCCTCCTTGTCGCTCGCGGCGTCCTTGGCAGCCTCCGGCTTGTGCTGCTCGGGAGGGGCAGCCTCCGGCGCCTTCTTCTCAGTTTTCGGCGCCTGCATCTCGGGCTTCTTCTGGTTAGTTTGATCCTTGGCCGAGTCCGCCTGCTGAGCCAGCGCCGCCGACAGCAGCGTGCACATCACGATAAAATTGGCGATAAGAATACGCATTTGTCTCCTCAAAATATCGGCCACGGTAACATCAATGAGCTTAGGTTGTGGGATACATCCACTTCTCCTCCCAACAGGCAAGCAGAAACTTTCCGTTTCCTTGCTGATCGCGCCCATAGCCTAGCACCGCCAACCCGTCGGCGAATGCTCTTACAAATTGCTCTCGATTTCGATCTTGTACTTCTTTCGCCTTACCTCGAGTTGCAGGTGAGGCCTTCCAGTCATAAATCTGGGCCGGAACGGAAATTGTCGTCTCGGTTTCGCCGTGGGGCTTTTTCCCTGCTTGCAGCAAGGTTTCAACCCGATTTGATTTCAGCCACCATTCAGCCACCAGTCGGTCGGTGGGTAGACCTCCCTGCAGGGGGGAAGAGGTAATTCCGTACTGGTTCATGTTGTAGCGGCGCGCGATCGCGCCCAGCTTCTCAATATTGAGATACGCGTTCTTGATTTCCAGAGGATCGAAGGTCCACTCGATCAGTTCGAAGCCACGGGACAACGCGTCGTCGCGCTGGAAGAGCTTGATCCGGCGCCCTAGCCCGGCATTCTGATCCTGTTTGCGCACCGCCAGCATATGCGAATGAAGGTAGGAATGGCCGCCGCGAGCGCCCGGTACTGAGAGGACAAACCCGGTCATTTCGTTGCCAGCAAACGCGCCGATCACCTGCCCGCCGATTTTCTCTGCCACCACGAACAATCGCAAGGGCACAAGTTCGGCGTCGGAAAAGTTCCAGACTTCCTTCTGCAGAGCGACGCAGGCACGCATTTCGTCAAGCTGGTGGCATTTGCGAATAACGATCGACTCTGGGCTCACCTGGCGTCTTGCTCCTGTTGCTTGGCCCTTTGCCACAAGGATTCGAGCTCTTCCATGGAGGCTCCCTCGGAAGTACGTCCCGAAGTCCGCAACTGATCCTCCATCCATTGAAAGCGGCGCTTGAACTTACGATTGGTTCTCTTCAGCGCCGACTCGGGATCGATCGAAAGATAGCGCGCAATGTTTACCAGCACGAAGAAGAGGTCGCCGACTTCGCCTTCCAATCGCTGACGCAGGTCGTCGGCGATCGCTGGACGGCCGGCTCCGGCGATGCCTCGTCCCTGAGGCTGAGGGCCAGGTGCGGGAAATTCCTTGATCTGCTCCTGCAGCTCTTCCGTTTCCTCCTGAAGTTTTTCGAAGAGTCCCTCAATGTTCGGCCAATCGAAGCCCACCCGGGCCGCACGCGAACTAAGTTTATGGGCTTCGAGCAAGGCCGGCATCGCCGGGGAAATTCCGGCCAGCACAGAGTCGGGATTGTCTTTACTCTTCGCGATCGTTCCGCCCTCCGACTCCAGACGCTTTTTCTTCTCTTCGGCTTTGAGCGCTTCCCAGTTGCGCAACACGTCGGACGAGGTCTCGGCCTTCACATCTCCGAAAACATGGGGATGGCGATCAACAAGCTTTTCGGAAAGGCGATCGATCACTTCGTCAATCGAGAAAGTGCCCTCTTCTTTGGCCATCTGAGCATAGAAAAGAACCTGGAGCATAAGGTCGCCAAGCTCACCGCTAAGCTCGTCCCAATCGCGATTGTCAATGGCTTCGAGTACTTCGTAAGTTTCCTCGAGCGTATAAGGCTTGATGGAGTCGAAGGTCTGCTCGCGGTCCCAAGGGCATCCTTCCGGACCCCGCAGGCGAGCCATGATCGAAACCGCGCGTTCGAAGCGCTCTCCGGTGGTGGACATGGGACAATCACTCTAAATGAGGCCCCTATGCCGGAGCAATGGTGGATGTCACAATCCAGGATCAGGGTTGTACTATGCAGCGCGAAGCCCAACGGTAAACGCCAAGGCATGCAAGGAATTGTGCCCGCGAACCGAAACTAACGTTATCTTTCTATACGGGGGTAGATCGGCGAGACTGAAGGGGAAAGCCGCCCATCTTCCCCGCCCCAGATCATTGGTACGCATCTAAACCTGCGCATGAACCCGCGACTATCGTTGGAGAACGAGCGTTTCCAGGTGATTGTGATTGGCGGCGGAATTAACGGAGTCGCCATCGCCCGCGAATGTGCTCGCGCAGGACGGCGCACGCTTCTGATTGAGCAGCACGATTTCGCCGCGGGCACAACCAGCCGCTCGACCCGCATCATTCACGGAGGATTGCGATACCTCGAGCACGGGGACATTGCGCAGGTGCGCGAATCGTTGCGGGAGCGGCGGTGGTTGCTTCAGCGGTATCCGCACCTGGTCCACCCTCTGCAGTTCCTGCTTGCTTTGGACGGGAAGAGTCGCCGCAGCGCGCTCGCTGTGCGTACCGGACTATGGCTCTATCAGAGGATGGGAGACGCACAGCATGGAGTAAACGGGACCCGCACCGAGCAAGCCCGACTCGAGCGTTTGCTGGATGCGGGGAGACGCTTTTCTGTTTTCACCTTCGACGACGCCCAGTGCGAGTTCCCGGAGCGGTTGGTCGCGGAATGGCTCGTTGAGGCGATCGAAGCCGGCGCGGTGGCCCGCAATCACACCCAAGTTCTGGGGGTGGAGATTCGCAATAGTCGTGCTACCGGCGTATCCCTGCGAGATCAGCTGAGCGGGAAAGAAGAACACGTCGATGGCACTTGGGTCATCAACGCGACCGGGCCTTGGGCGGACGGCATCTGCCAAACTTCAAACATTCATACTGCAAACCCAATGGTCGGCGGAGTGCGCGGATCACACATCGTGTTACCGCGGTTTGTTGGGGCGCCTGGAGCGGCGGTGTATACCGAGGCGATCGACGCACGTCCAATCTTTGTGATTCCTTGGAACGAGCAGGTACTGGTCGGCACAACTGAGGTTCCCGATGGGAATGATCCCGGCCAGGTGCAGCCCTCGACGGACGAAATCGAGTATCTGCTGCAGTCTTTGCTCCATTTGTTTCCACGGGTGGCGGTATCGCGTGCCGACATCCGTTATGCGTTTGCCGGGGTGCGTCCACTTCCCTTCTCACCCAAGAGAAACCCATCAGCAGTGAGCCGGAAACACTATCTCCACGACCACCGCGCGGACGGCGCCGCGCAAATGATCTCCGTGATCGGCGGAAAGTTGACCACGGCAGGCAGTCTGGCACGCGAGTGTGCAGCGAGGATTGGAGTGGCAATAACCGCAGCGGCAATTGCCATTGTTGATGCGGACAACGTTGATCCAACGCTCGAGCAGTGGACGACGGAGGTCGCGGCGGCGGGCGGGATCAGCGCCGACACAGCCCATGGCATTGTGGAATGGTACGGAAAGCGCGCGCTGGCTGTCGCGCGTGGAGCCCGCGAGAGTGCGGAAATGCGCACGCCCTTGTGTCGGCACACCAGCCATATCGTGGCGGAAGCGGTGGACGCACTCACCAATGAATGCGCTGCTACGTTGTCGGATGTCCTATTGCGGCGCGTGCCCGTGGCTCTGGGAGCGTGCTGGTCATCGTCGTGCAGCCGTGAAGCCGCAATCCGCGTTGGCGCTGCGGTTGGATGGAGTGAGGAGCGCACAGCGCTGGAACTGGAGGCTTTCGAGAGAGAGCGAGATGGGTTTTTGTACAAGGCGTCCTACCCGGGAGCGACTCACTAAGCAAGCGTGTAAGTCCTCGTCGAACCGAGTGGCGCGTCTGGAACTGGACTACGCGAACGTCTGCACCAACAATTCCGTATCGTCGGAAATGATGCCGTCAACTCCCCAATCGGCAAGGCGCAGCATCGAGTTGCGATCATTCACCGTCCACGTCAGCAGTTTTCTGCCCGCATTGTGAACCTCTTGTACCAACTTCCGCGTGACCAGAGAATGATGGGGGATTACATATTCAACGTTGGCTTCACGCCAGCACGCCAGCTGTCCCGGCGTGTCGGAGATAATCCCGGTCTGAATCTTCGCGCTCCGGGTCTTTAGTTCCAGCACCACTTCCGGCAGGAAGGAAGAAACCACGTAGCCCTCTTCCATCCTGCATTGACGCAGTGCGTCGAGTACCTTCGATTCCATGCCTGGAACCTTAAGTTCGATATCTAGAAACGCCCGTTGACCATAAGCCGTCAACACATCTTCGAGAAGAGGGAGATGAAGTAATTGATTGGCCGTTGCGTCGGAGACGAGCAAGCCATCAACCTTGGGATCATGGCAAATTACTGAGCGCCCGGAACCAGTCAGCCGCACATCGAACTCAAATCCGTCGCAACCGTGTTCCAGAGCGAGATCGAAGGACGCAGGCGTATTTTCCGGGACCGAGGAAGACGAACGCGCGCCGCGATGACCGAGTAGTAGGGGAAGATCGGACATCGGGCTGATTTTATCGTCGTTTGTGCGGCGGCGCGCACACAAAATCTCCCACTTGCAAAAATTCACAAAACTTTACATTGGGTGAAAAGATTTTCATCCCACGGCAACCTCGCTTCGCAAGAACTTGTCAGTCCAGATCGAAATCGCGAATGGGTTTGCCGGTGTCTGGAGATTCTTTGGCCTTCTTAACCGCTTCCTGGAACTTCTTTTCCAGAAGATCTCCAGCGTGCTTCTGCGCTTCCACCGATTGGCGGAAGATGGATTCGCGGCGACTGTCTTGTTCTTTCATCGCTTTGGCTGCCGCTTCGAAATCGTTGAACATTTTAGGCTTGACCGCAGGGGTATGGGCGATGACCCCTTTCGCCGTGGGATCGACCTTCAATACCGCGCTGCAGCACGGGCAGGTTATGTCGAAAGCCGAGACGTTCTCCGCCATACTGCAAATCATAACGCAAATGCACGCGCTCTGATCGAGAAACTCAGTGAGAAGGCTGGATCTTGATGGGAAAGATATGGAGCACGGAGAGCATTTCCCAACCCAGGAGAATAACCGAAACCACGGTTACGGTAATCGCCAGGATTTCGCCGAAACTGAGGTTGCTGCGCCGCGGCTCGAAGCGCCGTGCGACCAGACCCAGTATGTTCAGGGTGGCAAAGCCGAAAACCAACACCCAGAGGATGTTGTAGACGTTGTCCTTCTTGCTGGAGGACCGCTCGGAGAACTGAAACACGAACAGCAACAACGATTGCAGACTAACCAGGCCCGGGCCCAGCCAAGTGCGTGCGGTCACGCGTGCGAGCGTCGTGGTCAGGGACGTTACCATGGTTCGGTGCAGTTGTGCCTCCCCCAACAAGTCTCCGAAGACTACCAAAAGCCTACGATATTACCCTGTTTGCCGCGCGAAAGTCAGCGTGAAAATCGGGTTACTCTTCTGCATCCGGCTGAGCCCTGCTTTATAATAGAAGGTTCCGCAGCCCCTCCGAGTTCGCCCGGGGGACCCAGCCACGAGGAAATCAGCCGCAGGAAGGCTGTCTGGTGCGAGTTCAGCGGTCGTTTTATAGAGATCCCACAACTGATGTCCACCGAAACTATTGTTGTTCGCGGTGCCCGGGTTCATAACCTCAAGAACATAGATTTTGAGATCCCGCACAATTCCCTCACGGTTGTCACCGGGGTATCTGGATCCGGCAAGTCGTCGCTCGCCTTTGACACGATCTATGCGGAGGGCCAGCGCCGGTACGTGGAATCGCTCTCTGCCTATGCCCGCCAGTTTTTGGAGCGGATCGAGAAGCCGGACGCGGATGTGATCGACGGAATCGCGCCAGCCGTCGCGATCCGGCAAAAGAACACAACCCGGAACCCTCGGTCGACGGTAGGCACGGCAACGGAAATCTACGATTATCTACGCCTTCTCTTCGCCCGGGTCGGCCGCACCTACTGCCTGCAATGTGGCAAACCGGTTAAGAAAGACACGGTGGACGAAGTTGCAAATGCAGTGCTGGCGCTCGGCGCAGGTACGAGACTGAACGTCCTCTTTCCGCTCCAAAGTAAAACTTCACAAGCGAGCAGTCCCCACGCACCTCCGGCCGCAGCCAAGCGCGGAGGCAAAAAGAAGACTAAGGCGAATCGGCTTCCCTCTGATCAACTCAAGATCCGTCTCCTTGACCTGCGCACTCGCGGGTTCAACCGCCTCTATCAAAGTGGACAGATCTTCGAGTTTTCCACACCCGAGTCGCTGTTGAATATCAACTTCGCAGAGCCAGTTTTTCTGCTTGTAGACCGCCTCGTGGTCTCGGCAGACGCCCGGGCACGAATCGTGGATGCAGTTGAAATCAGTTATCGCGAGTCGGGGGAAGTCATCTTCGAGACGGGTCCTGGCGAAGGGCAAGCTTCCGAACCATTGCGTTTCTCCCAACGCTTCGAATGTAAGAGTTGCAATATCCGCTACGAAGAGCCGGAACCACGATTGTTCTCGTTCAACAATCCATATGGCGCCTGCCCTCGCTGCCAGGGATTCGGAAACACGATCGACTTCGATCTGGACCTTGTGATTCCTGAGACATCCCTAACCCTGAATCAAGGGGCGATCGAGCCTTGGACCAAGCCCAAGTACCGCTCGCTTCTTACCGATCTAAAACGGTTTGCCCGCGAAGCAGATATTCCAATGGATGTGCCTTGGAACGAACTGGATCGCGAGCATCAGCGCCTGGTCATTGAGGGCGAGGGGCGATTCCCGGGAGTGCGGGGCTTCTTCAATTACTTGGAGCGGAAGAAATACAAGCTTCACGTCCGAGTCTTCCTGAGCCGCTATCGCGGATATTCCATCTGCTCTGCCTGCAACGGAGCCCGCCTGCGCGTCGAGGCGCGGCAGGTGAAGGTCAACGGCAAGAATATCAGCGACGTTTGCTGCATGACCATCGAAGACGCGTCCGGGTTCTTTGAAGCACTCGAATTGACTGAGCAAGAAGCTGGGATTGCCGAAAGGCTGCTGCGGGAAATCCGCGAGCGCCTGCGATTTTTGAATGAAGTGGGACTGGAGTATCTGACTCTCGATCGTCTGGCGTCCACGCTTTCCGGTGGCGAGGCGCAGCGTATTCAACTAGCCACTTCGCTGGGCTCACGGCTGGTGGGAACGCTCTATGTGCTCGACGAGCCGTCTATCGGACTGCACAGCCGGGACACGCATCGCCTGATCAAAATCCTGCACAATCTGCGCGACCTGGGCAATACGATTCTGGTAGTCGAACATGACCGCGATGTCATGGAAGCGTCCGACACCATTCTCGACCTCGGCCCTGGTGCCGGCGAGAATGGCGGCAAGGTAATCGCAGCCGGAACCTACGAGCAAATCCAGAAAATGCCGGGATCCCTTACCGGGCGGTATCTCTCCGAAGAGCTGCAAATCCAGATACCCGGCAGTCGTCGCAAGCCCGGCCTTCAGCAGATCAAGATTTACGGTGCTCGCGCCCACAACCTGAAAGGGATCAACCTGGAAGTCCCGCTGCGAATGCTAGTGGCGATCACCGGAGTCTCTGGGTCCGGAAAATCCACACTGCTGCACGACGTGCTATACCAGGCGTTATCAGCGGCGAAAAAGCAACCCAACGGCGTTCCGGCCGCAGCGCCCTCGTGGGACCGCGTGCAAGGATCGGAGTTCATCGACGAGGTTGTCTTGGTGGATCAATCTCCTATCGGACGCACCCCGCGCTCCAATCCGGTTACCTATATCAAGGCTTTCGATGGCATCCGCGATCTATTTGCTTCCCTCCCCGAAGCCAAGAAACGCGGGTTCACGGCCGGACATTTCTCTTTCAACATTCCCGGTGGACGCTGCGAGACCTGCCAGGGAGATGGAACCGTCACAGTGGAAATGCAGTTCCTGGCTGACGTGGAACTTATCTGCGAAGAGTGCAAAGGCGCCCGTTACAAGCCGCAAGTGCTGGAGGTTCGGTATCGCGGGAAAAATATTCACGAAGCGCTGAATCTGACAGTTAAGGAGGGGCTGCAGTTCTTCGCCAGCGCACCCAAAATCGTTGACAAGCTGCGTGTGCTTGAGGAAGTAGGGCTCGGTTATTTACGGCTGGGCCAGTCGGCCACGACGCTTTCGGGCGGCGAGGCGCAGCGGATGAAACTGGCCGCGCACTTGCAACCAGCAGCGCGAGAGGCCAGCCGTCCACGATACTCCGAGGACCAACCCCGCCGCAGACAGCACATCCTGTACATTTTCGATGAGCCGACCACCGGGCTGCATTTTGACGACATCAGCAAACTGCTGTCCGCCTTTCGCCGTCTAATCGACGCCGGAGGCTCGATCCTGGTAATCGAACATAATCTCGAAGTGATCAAGACGGCAGACTGGGTGATTGATCTCGGCCCCGAGGGCGGCGAGCGGGGCGGTTACATTGTCGGTTCGGGTCCGCCCGAAGCGATCGCCCACCTGCCCAAGTCGTACACGGGAAAATTTCTGGCAGGTATATTGAACGGAGATGGGTTGTCGGGAAATGGATCCTCGCGGAATGGGGGCAGATAAGCCAATCTGGCTCGCGCTGTGTGTTGTCGGGTTCTACTTCAGTGGGAGTACCCTCGCCCAATCGACCGGCCAAACCGTCCGTCACCACAAGGTGGTCGAACAGGAATCATCTTTTCCGCCCGAACTCACCCAAGCCGAAAGCGCAATCGAGAAGCGGAACTACGCGTTTGCGGAGCCGCTTTTGCAAAAGGTGGTCGCTTCCGATCCCGGCAATTTTCAAGCCTGGTTTGATCTGGGATTCGTGTACAACGGCCTGGGAAACACTGAACAATCCATTGCTGCCTATCGCAAGTCCGTAGCCGCCAAGCCGGATGTCTTCGAGTCCAACCTGAATCTCGGATTGATGCTGGCGAAAACAGGCCAACCCGATGCCGAGCAATTCCTCCGTGCTGCCACCACGCTGAAGCCCACCGCCAACGTGGACGAAGGTCGTGCGCGAGCCTGGTTATCTCTGGCTCATGCGCTTGAGAACAGCAAGCCTGACGAAGCCATCGAAGACTTTAAGCAGGCTGCTGCTCTTGAGCCCAAGGACGTCGAACCTCATCTTTCGGCCGGATTGCTGCTGGAGAAGGAAAATCGTTTTGCCGATGCGGAGCAGGAATACAAACAGGCACTGGCCATTGATCCTGGTTCCAGCGATGCTCTGACTGGCTTGGCCAACATCGACATGCGCGCACAGCGCTTTGCGGATGCCGATCCGATTTTGCGCAAAATCATTGCCCTGCATCCGGAGAATGTTTCCGCTCGGATGCAACTCGGCCGCATCCTGGTCGTCCTCGGGAAGAACGACGACGCAATCGCCCAACTGCAGGCGGCATTGAAGCTTGATCCCGGAAATTCCAACGTGCAGCGCGATTTGGCGGACCTGTATGTCAGCGGTAAGAAATACGATCAGGCGGAGGCTCAATACCGCTCTTTGCTCGCCGCAAATCCCAACGATGCTGAATTGCACCACGGCCTCGGCGTGGTGTTTTTGAAAGAGCGGAAGTTTGCGGAAGCCCAACAGGAGTTGTTGATCGCAGTGAAAATCAAACCGGACTTCGGCGCCGCCTACGGCGATTTGGCTTCAGCTGCCGATGAGAACAAAAACTATGAGCTGGCGATCAAGGCGGCCGATGCACGCGCCAGGTTCCTGCCTGAGGTCCCGGTCAGCTATTTTCTTCGGGCCACCGCCTACGATCACTTACGCGACTATAAAATGGCTGCGCAGCAGTATCATCGGTTTCTTGAGGTCGCAAACGGGGAGTATCCTGACCAGGAGTGGCAAGCTCGTCATCGGCTGATTGCGATCGAACCGAAAAAGTAACGCTATGCGTTTCCAGGTAACCATCGCGGTCGTTCTACTTGCGACTTCATGGTCGGCATTCGCTTACAAGACCGAAACTCTCCAGGAGTTGATTGCCCGGGCAGCGTCAGCCAAGGTCGAGGATCAGCCCGCCTTGTACGTAGACATCGCCGAGCGCCAACTCAAGTCCGCTGATGAGCTATATACAGCCGGTAAAGTCGACGACGCGCGAACCGCGGTGCAAGATGTGGTGACCTATTCTGAAAAGGCACACGATGCAGCCATTCAGTCCGGCAAGAAGCTGAAGAACACAGAGATCGCCTTCCGAAAAATGGCGGCCAAACTGCGCGACATTAAACGCAGCGTGAACTTTGACGATCAAGCCCCGCTGCAAACCGCCGCAGATCGCCTGGAGAACTTGCGAACCGACCTCCTATCTCACATGTTCGGCAAGGGCAAATGACTTTTACCTGGGGCAAACTTACGTGGCTGGTGCTGGCGATATCCCTGTTCCCGACTGCGTGGGCGCAACGACGGCACGACCCTCTCAATCCGCTTGAGGCCGACCTTTTGCGCGACGCCGCCCAGGATCCCACCGAGCGCCTCAAGCTTTACGTCCAGTTTGCCCGGACCCGGCTGACCGCGCTGGAACAGATGCGCGCCGACCCCAAAGTCACCGACCGCGCTCAGCAAACTCGCGATGGACTACAGAATTTCCTGGACGTCTACGACGAGATGAACGACAACATCGACACCTTTGTGGACCGGAAGGCCGATCTGCGCAAGCCTTTAAAAGCTGTCATCGAGGCCGATACAGAGTTTCAAGCCAAGCTTCGGGCTCTGAAAAGTTCCGCCGATGCCAACAAGGACGAGGTCAAGCAATATGATTTCCTGCTGACTAATGTGCTGGATACGGTCGACGGCAGCGTACAGGACCACCGAACGTTGCTGAACGAACAAGAAGAAGCGGCCAAGCACAAGAAGAAATAAGGCTGATTGCGGGGAATTCCGAAGAGGCCTCAACGTTCTCCGCGATCCCTTGCGCCCTCTGCGTTTTAGGATTTGGCCCGTGCTACTCTAACCCCAACGTGAGAGAAAGGCTTCTCCAGATCTTCCAGGAAACCTACCGTGAGTTGCGCCCACGTGCGCCAATCCCGGACCTCGCGGTTGAGTTCTTTGCCTTCGTGAGCATCAATAACACCATCCGGCTGCGGGACGGAAAGCTGTCTGTGCGTCTCTCAGACTTGC
>Ga0206999_10141_pt1 | contig 17984 bp, 15 predicted proteins | sample Alteio_BWMinCont_92_FD_153482 | JGI IMG/M metagenome (GOLD analysis project Ga0206999, IMG submission 153482) | Enriched cells from forest soil in Barre Woods Harvard Forest LTER site, Petersham, Massachusetts, United States -... | ecosystem: Environmental > Terrestrial > Soil > Temperate forest >...
TGTCCGCGCTTCGGCGGGAGCCGCAACTGACGAAGTCGCTGGCGCAGTCTGGGCGGAAGCGGAGAAGCAGAGGGCAAAGGTCGCTACCAGCATCCAACCGGCGGTGATGTTAATTTTCCAATACTGTTTTCTGAGGGGATTAGGGGTAGGGGTCATGGGAATGCTCTAATGCGCTCTAAAGCACCCGGGCAAGTTTTTAACTGATCGTCGGATTCGTGCAAATGCTGATGCGCCCACTTTCCGGCTCGCCGGAACAACGAGTCGCTGCTAAAGGTTTCTGGCCTTTTGCATGAATGAGTCAACCCCAGCTGATGCGACGGCAGCAGTCACTCCAGACAACCGCAAAAAATGGTTGGGTGCGTTGCTGACGGTGCTGGAGCCTTTATCCGTTGTAGCGCTGTTTATCTATTTGCTTTGGAAGACCTGGCTGCGCTGGGGGGATCCGTTGGTAGATTTCCCAAGGGATTTATATATCGCCTGGCGGGTGAGCGAGGGTGACCTGCTCTACCAGAAAATTTCGAATTGGTATGGGCCCTTGTCGAACCTCCTTCAGGGCGCTGCGTTCAAGATTTTCGGCGTGGGCATGGACACCATGGTCTGGACGAACATCGTCATGGTTACCGCAGCGTTGCTCTTGCTGCGCGCTATTTTTGGCTCCATCGGCAACCGATTGTCGAAGTGGCTGGTTTCCATTCTATTTTTGAGTGTCTTTGCGTTCGGTGATTATGTGGTGATTACGAATTATAATTTCATCACGCCTTATGTTTCCCAGGCCACCTACAGTTTCCTCGGTCTGCTGCTGGTTTTGTGGGGGCTGCTGCGTAATTTGCGGACAGAAAAACTCCTCTGGTTGGACGTGGCTGGGTTCGGCTTGGCCGTGGCGTATCTGGACAAGCCAGAGGCGACACTGGCCGCTACGGGAACACTGGCCATTTATCTGACAGCGCAGGCTATCCATCAGGCACAGAGTGGCAATCCGGCAAAGTGGCTAAGACGCGCGTTGGGTTCACTGGGAGGCGGTTTCTTGTGTTTGTGGCTGCCAGTGTTCATTTATTTTTGGTTGCGCTCTGATGCTGCCTTCGCCTGGCATGCGGTTAATTTTGTTCCTTATTCGCTGTTGAATAGCTCAATCCGGGATTCCGCCCTCCATTCGCCGACGTTACAGTTGCTTGGCGGGTTCGATGATGTGGGGAGAAGCCTTTCCGCTATGTTCCAGGCAACCGGTTTGTTGGGGCTGACCTGCGCCCTGATTGCCATCGGGTCACGCCAATGGACTCGGGCAGTGGCACGCAGTTTCAGCTGGTGGTTCTGGCTGTTGGTGGCTTGCGCTCCTGTCCTGGCCTTCATTGGGTGGAGGCCGTCGGTTGCTTTTTGGGAGCGCTCGCCCTCGGCCTTCGTCATCCCCGTCTGCCTGGCGACTTTGGTTTGCTGCGGATGGAGTTTGTGGGAGGCACGGCGCAACGGCGGGGATTTTTCGCGGGCACTGGGCCTGGCGGTGGTCGGCGTGGCGGCCAGCCTTACCATGGTGCGGATAATCTTGAACGCCCGCTTTAGTTTTTACGGTGTTTTTATGATGCCCCTGGCAATATTTTTTTGCCTCCACTTGATGTTTGTGGAAGCGGCCCGGCCAACGCCTACGAGTTTGCGCGGCAACTGTCTGCTGCCTGTGGCATTTTTGCCCATCGTGTTGATGGGTTGCGGTGCGATGGTCTGGGTCAGTATGTATTACTACGGGTTGAAGACGTTGGCGGTTGGCTCCGGACGGGACCGCTTTTACGCTCTGCCGCCCCCGATTCAACTCAACGGCTGGCAGTTAAACACCATGTTGGAAGCCTATCAGGAAATGAAGCCTCGGCCCGTGTCACTGGCCGTGTTTCCCGAGGGCATTGCGGTCAATTACCATCTCCGGCTGCTTAGCCCGCTTACGGAACTGGAACATACTCCGCTTGCCCTGAGTTATGCGGGGCCGGGGTATGTGCTCGCGGAATTGAGGGCCAACCCTCCGCAGGCGGTGTTTCTGCACAGCCGGAATTTGATGGAGTTTGGCGTGCCTTATTTTGGAGCTAACGAAGCGAGTGGGCGCGACATTGCCTTATGGTTTGCAGACAAATACAAATATGCCGGTTACGCCAATGTCCCCGATTCCACCGGCCCGGCGCCCAACAGTATCACGGGCCATGCGCTGGATTTTTTTATACTCAAAACCACTCCAAATTGAGAGGAAAGGGCTGTCGGAGGTTAGTGATTAATTACCGCATTATTCATACCGCAGCGCCTCGATCGGATCTAACTGCGAGGCTTTCCAGGCAGGGTAGAAACCAAAAATGATTCCGACCGTGGCCGAAACACCCACCGCAATGACGACCGCGGCCAGCGACGGCATCGTCCGCCAATGCAGGAACGCGGTTACCGCGCTGGAAACTCCGCGACCCAGCAAGATGCCGGTAATGCCACCCGCCAGACAAAGGAGCACCGCTTCAATCAGGAATTGCAGCAAAATGTCGCGCCCGCGGGCGCCGACGGCCATCCGGAGCCCGATTTCGCGCGTTCGCTCCGTCACTGAAACCAGCATGATATTCATGACGCCAACTCCGCCGACGATGAGCGAGATGAGCGCGACGCACAGCAGCAGGCTGGCCATTAGGCGGCTGGCGGAAGTGCGGGCTTCGGAGATTTCCGTCAGGTCGCGGATATTAAAATCATCCGGCGCTCCATCCGCGAGTTTGTGCCGTTCGCGGAGCAACGCCCGAATCTGGTCAATGGCTAGGGGAATATTTTGAGGAGAAATCACCGAAATCCAGACGTCATCCATGTCGGCAAAACGAACAATCATCGGCGAATCCTGGGCCCGCGTGGTGGACTGCGCCGCATAGAGTTGCTGTTGCACTTCCGGGTAAAGCTGGTTGGTCGTATTGACGGTGCTCGCCACGGCGGCAGGGGGTTGGTTCGAATTGCTTCTTGAACTGGACAGCCGGAATTTGACCGTTGTCCAAGGGGCAATAAAAAAATCATCCTGGTCATTGCCAGCCGTGTCCGCGCCTTTCGCCTTGAGAATGCCCACTACCTTTAATTGCGCATTTTTGACCCGTACATATTTCCCGAGAGGAGATTCGTTTTTGAACAATTCGTGCGCCGGCGTCTGGCCAATCAGGCAAACCATGGCGGCATCGCGCACATCAGCCTCGGTAAACGGCTGGCCTTCGTCCACCGGCCAATTGCGCACGATGAAGTAGGGCGGGGTGGTGCCGAGGATGTTGCGGGGAGACCAGTTGCGGTTGCCGTAGACGACCTGCATCCGCAAATCCACACTCGGAGCGCCGAGGCGAACAGCGGGGCATTCGCGAATGATCGCCTCGCAGTCATCTGCAGTCAGGGTCGCCTTGGCCCCGGTTCCCGTACTTACACCGGCGATCGATGTACTGTGGGGGTCGATCTGGACCACGTTGGAGCCCAGCGTGGCAATGGCTTGCTGGATGGCATAAGCCGACCCTTGCCCAATCTCGACTATCGCGATGACCGCGGCGATGCCGATGATGATTCCAAGACAGGTCAGGATGGACCGCATCACGTTGCGCCGCAGTGCGTGCAAGGCCATCCGAAAAGTTCGATAAAACAAATGCATCAGACGTATGCGGTTAAGGAGGTCTTTGGCCCGAAAATACCAATTTGCGGATTATTAGGACATTACCAAGCAAAAGCAGTTTGGCTCCAATGCGCAGCAAGGATTTTATGCCTTTCCTTTTACCTGCGAATGTGTTGAAACAATCGTCCCCCCAGTCTGTTCTACTTCGAGCGTAAAACCCACCCCAATGAAATCCCCTCGTTTCTTCCTCCCGGCAGCATTATTCTGCCTGACTCTCACCGCCAGCCACAGCCTGGCTGCAGATGCCCCGGCGGCGGCGAGTACACCGACCGCCAGCGCGCCAGCGCCCAAAGCCGAAATCACTGCGGCCCTGCCGGTGATTCCCGACGCCAAATTTAACCTCAAGGATTTTGGCGGGGTGGGCGACTATAAGACTGACAATACCGAAGCTTTTCAAAAAGCTGTGGCCGCCATTGAAGCCGCGGGCGGCGGCCACCTCATTGTGCCGGAAGGGATTTATAAAACGCTGCCCTTCCAACTCACGAGCAAGATGGATTTGCACCTTAACCCAGGCGCCGTCATCAAAGCCCCGGAAACTTTTGCCGATTACGGCATACCCGACCCAAATGACACTCCTCCCGGCGAGCGTTACGTTGGAGGAAGAACCCCCCCGTTCATTTCCGGCAACGGCCTCACCGATGTCGCCATTACTGGCAGCGGCACGATTGATGGCTCCGGCAAGATATTCTGGATTTGGTCCGACAAATTTGCCCGCCTTTATCCGCCGGGCCGCGCAGTAGTGCAACGACCCCAGCTCATTAGCATCTCCGGTGTGCAGCGGCTGCATATTGACGGAGTTACTTTAACCAACTCACCTACTTTTCACCTGGTTCCCCGCGGCTCGGACATCACCATCGAAAATGTCCGCATTTCCACCCCCAGTGACGCCCCCAACACGGACGCCATGGACCCCGGCGGCCAGCGCATCGTCATCCGCAACTGCGAAATTGACACGGGCGACGACGATGTCGCGGTGCAACAAGGCTCCAGCGACGTGCTCATCGAAGGCCTCACCATCCTACATGGCCACGGCATTTCCATCGGCAGCGGAACTACCCGGGGCATTAACCACATGATTGTGCGTGACTGCACCTTTGATGGCACGGACAACGGCCTGCGCATCAAGTCCTACCGTGGTGGCGGCGGCGAAGTCCACGACATCTCGTATTCCAACATCACCATGAAAAACGTCCGCCGGCCATTTGACATCAATATGCTTTACAACGGTAATACCCCAACCATCCTGCCCAACGGTTTGCAGTCGGACGTCGGCCCGCGCGACGCCAATGACCCGGTGTGGAGTCGCGGACGTGGCGGAAATATCCCCAATTTCCACGACATCCACATCTCCAACCTCACCATCACCAACTCGCCAATTGCAGGCCGCATGATCGGTGTCGCTGAGCAGCCTCCGCACGACATCACCTTCACCAACGTCACCGTGCACGCCGACCGCGGCTTCCTCGTACAAGATGGCGGCGCCAATATCACCTTTACCAATGTGAAAATTGAGCCGCTCGTTGGCGACCCCGTTGTTCTCGACAAGGCCACGGTCAAATTGAACGGAACCGACAAAACCGGCCCCGTTGGAGGCTCGCCCGAAGTTTTCTATTCCGGCAATTAAGAATCATAAGGCACCCCCATGAAAAATACGCACTGGATTTATCAGACAGGAATTGCCTCGCTGGCTTTGCTGGCCAGCCCGGCGATGGCGGCAAATACCCCCGCCACATCAGCCCCCACTGCCCCCGCTGCGCCCTCTGCGTCCTCTGCGCCTGCTGCGTCCAAAACAGCGCGCCCGGGAGACGAAATCACCGCCGCCCTGCCGGTGATTCCCGACGCCAAGTTCAACCTCAAGGATTTTGGCGGCGTGGGCGATTATAAGACCGACAACACCGGGGCTTTTCAGAAAGCCATCGCTGCAATTAAAGCTGCGGGCGGCGGCCACCTCATTGTGCCTGCCGGAACTTATAAAACACTACCCTTTACTCTCACGAGCAAGATGGATCTGCATCTCGAGGCTGATGCCATTATCAAAGCCCCGGACAATTTTGCCGATTACGGTCTGCCCGATCCGGTTGAGACTCCTCCGGGCGAGCGTTACGCTGGAGGAAGAATAAACCCGCTTATTTCCGGTCGTGACCTCACTGATGTCGCCATCACTGGCAACGGCACGATTGACGGTTCCGGCGCGGAATTCTGGATGTGGTCCGACAAGGCGGCCCGTCGCTATCCGCCGGGCCGAGCGGTGGTCAGCCGGCCCCATCTGATTGTGCTTTCCAATATACAGCGGTTGCACATTGACGGTGTCACACTGACCAATTCGCCGATGTATCATCTCGTGCCGAGTGGCTCGGACTTGACCATCGAAAACATTCACGTCGTCGCCCCCAGCACCGCCCCTAACACTGACGCCATCGACCCCCAGGGCGAGCGCATCGTCATTCGCAAGTGTACCATCGACACGGGTGACGACAATGTCGCGGTGCATTGCCCCTCGCACGATGTCCTGATCGAAAACCTCACCTGCCTCCATGGCCACGGCATTTCCATTGGCAGCAACACGGCGCGCGGCCTCAGCCACATGATTGTGCGCAATTGCACCTTCGATGGCGGCGACAACGGCCTGCGCATCAAGTCCTTTCGCAGCGCGGGTGGCGAAGTCCACGACATCACCTATTCCGACCTCACCATGAAAAACGTCCGCCGGCCCTTTGATATCAATATGCTTTACCATGGCAACAGCCCATTCATCTTGCCCAGCGGCCGGTCATCGGACGTTGGCCCGCGCAGCCCCGACGGAGAGGCGACGAACAACATCCCGAATTTTCACGATATCCACATCTCCAACCTCACGGTGACCAATTCCCCACTGGCTGGCCGCATCATTGGTGTCCCGGAGCAGGTGCCGCACAACATCACTTTCACCAACGTCAAGATCCAGGCTGACCGCGGTTTCCTCGTGCAGGACGCCAAGGACATCGTCTTCGATAACGTCAAGATTGACAACACTGTCGGCGAAACTCTCGTTCTCGACAACGCCACCGTCAAGTTGAATGGAACGGAAAAGACCGGCACCAGCGGCGGCTCGACCGATCCGTTTTATTGAAAAATCCGTGGGTGGTGATGGGATGGTTGATTAGCTACTCACTCTTTCGAGTAGATTTAAGCCATCGCGTTCGAGAAGGCGCACTTGCATTTTCGCGCCGCTTCGCTCAGCCTACCGCCTTTCCTCGATGTCCGCCTCGATTATTCTAAAAGGCCTTGGTTCCTACCTGCCCGCCAAACGGCTGACGAACGACGACCTTTCGCACATGGTGGAAACTTCGGACGAGTGGATCCGCACGCGCTCCGGCATTCGCGAACGCCGCATTGCCGGGCCGGACGAAAACCCCTCCGACCTCGCCGCGCAGGCCGCACGCGTCGCTTTGGCCAAGGCGGGCCTCGCCTCTGCCGACGTGGATTTGCTCATCGTCGGCACGATGACCCCCGATTTGCCCTTTCCCTCGACGGCGTGTCTTGTCCAAAACAAGCTTGGGCTGCGGCCCATTCCCGCCTTCGATGTCGCGGCGGCGTGCTCCGGATTTTTGTACATTCTCGAAGTCGGCACGGCCTTGCTGCGCGCGGGGCCTTACAAAAATGCCCTCATTATTGGTGCGGATAAAATGTCGTCCGTGCTCGATTGGAAAGATCGTTCGACATGTGTGCTCTTTGGCGACGGCGCGGGTGCGGCGGTGCTCACCCACAGCACGGAAAAAAATGCCGGCGTCATCGGCAGCGTGCTGCGTACGGATGGTGCGGGGGTGGGTATGCTTTTGCAGCCCGGTGGCGGTGCGGCCTGCCCGGCCACGCATGCCAGCCTGGATGAGCGCAAACATTTTCTTAAGATGAACGGCAAGGAAGTCTTTAAAGTTGCCGTGCGTGAGATGGAGCAAGTCCTCCGCGATTTGCTGGCCCAGCATGGCCTCACCTCTTCCCAAATAGCCTGCGTCGTGCCGCATCAGGCCAATATTCGCATTCTCGAAGCTTTGGCCACCCGGCTCGAAATCCCGCTGGAGCGTTTTGTCATCAACATTGACCGTTACGGTAACACCTCCGCCGCCTCCATTCCCATCGCGCTGGATGAGGCGCTGACGGGCGGGCGCATTCATCCAGGCGATTATATTGTCCTGGTGGCCTTCGGCGCGGGGTTGACCTGGGGCGCAACGCTCATTAAATGGCATTCACGATGAAGTTACTTCTTTCATGCTGTAGGGGCCGTTCAGCCCGTTTTTGCCTGTGGGCGGGTCTTGCCCTCTGGCTGGGTTTCGTCTCAGCCGTGCGCGCCGACCTCGTCTGGACACCCGACGGCGGATGGAAATTCGAGGGTGGGGTGCTGGGGCCGTTGCTTGGCAACATGGGTACGGCCAAAAGCGCGCTCCAAGCGATGAATACCGCCAAGAGCGCGCAGGAATCCGGCCGTTTTTGGACTGCCTTGTCGCAATACGATCAGGTCATCAGCGATTACCCCGGCTCGGTGTTCGCTCCCGAAGCATTGTTTCAGGAAGGACTGATTTACAGCCAACGGAACCAATTTGAAGCATCCTTTGATTGTTTTGACCGCATCATCAAGCGCTACCCCGATTACCCGAATTTCAACGGCGTCATCCGCCAGCAATTCAATGTGGCTGATTTGATGGCGACGAAACGTCCCTACTTGTGGGGCTGGATGCCATGGTTCAAGGACCCGGAAAAATCCTACGACTATTATGAAGCGGTGGTCAAAGGCGCGCCCGCGAGCGAATATGCGCCGATGGCCCTGATGAAAATCGCCCTTCTCGCGCTCGAACACAGCACCTTTATCGATCGGGCGGATTCCGCCGCCCAGGCCGTCAACGCGCTCAAGCGCCTCATCAATGATTACCCGCAGAGCATGCTGGCCTCGGACGCCTACCTCGAACTGGCCCAGATCTATACCAGCCTGGTGGTGGGGCCGAACTACGACCAAGGTTCAACCCGCCAGGCCATCCGCTATCTGCAAGACTATTTGTTCTACTACAAAGAAAGCTCCGGCGCCGCTGACGCGGAGAAAAAACGCGACAACCTCCTTGATGTTTACTCGCGCTCACAACTGCAACTCGGCGATTTTTATTACTACTACCGCAATTCCAACCGTGCCGCGCTTATTTTTTATAATCAGGCAATCACCCTGGCCTCCAATTCGCCTGCTGCCAATGAGGCCCGGGCCCAAATTGACAAAATCAATCGGGGCGTTCTCCCGCCCATGACGCCCTACGATATGGTTTTTGGTCGCTACAATGACCACGCCCTTAGCCCCACCACCGGGAATCAGTGGAGCTGGTTGAATTGGCTCAGCTGGTTTGGTGTTTATAAAACACCTCAAATTGGGGATCCGGAACAGGGCCGCATCGAAAAACTCGCCGCCGAGGCGTTCCAGGCGCGCACGGCGGAGGATTTTCTCGAAACCCCGGGCGCGGAAGCCGTTGAAACCATCAGCGGCAAGGGTCAGACGCAGGAATTCCAGGGATTTGAACCTTTCTTGAATTCGCCCGGCCAGCCAACGCCTTCGGGCGGGCCGCCGACCAACTGAGTGCACCCCGCCGCCTTCCTTCGCCTCATGCGTTTCCTTGTGCCCACCTTTTATTTGCGCCTGCTGGCGGCACTCGGGGCGGTTGTGCTTGCTGGCTGTGCAAATTATCACTTGGGCGCAGGTGGACCACTGCCATTTCATACCCTTTACGTGCCGCCCGCGCATGTTCTGGCCAACGTGGCTCAAGCCGCTGCTCCAGTGTCGGAGTTGCTTCGCCAGTCGCTGTTGCAGGAAAGTAATCTGCGTTTGACCGACCAGGCCGACGCGGACGCCACGCTTGAAATCTCTCTGACTGACTATCAGCGCGGTGCGGCTGCCACCGAGCAAAACAACAGTCTCAACGCGGTTTCTTTCACGCTCATGCTCGAAGCCACCTGCACCTTGGTGGACAACCATTCCGGAAAATACTACTTCAAGGATCGGAAAATCCAGATCCGGGAAGAGGCGTATGTACAGAACGGCGTCAGCTTCAATGAATCAGAATACGAAGCCATGCCGCGGCTGGCCCGTGACCTCGGCCAAAAGATCAAGGATGCGGTTGTGAGCACGTGGTAAGGAGTTTGCCATGTCAACCAGCCCCAACCCACCCGTGGTCGTGCCCTCGCTGCTGGCGTCCAACCATGGCCGGCTGGCTGACGCCTGTCTGATGGTGGCCAACGCCGGGCTCGAGTGGCTGCACCTCGACATCATGGACGGGCATTTTGTGCCCAACCTTTCCTTCGGCCCGCAGGTGCTGGCAGATTTGCGCCCTTTGGGTGGCTTGTTTTTCGACACGCATCTGATGCTCGACAACCCGCACCAATATATCGAAGCCTTTGCCCGGGCCGGCGCGCAGCAAATCACCATCCACGCCGAGCCGGATTATCCCGTTGCCAAAACGCTCACCCGCATCCGTGCCCTTGGCTTAAAGTGCGGCATCGCGCTAAAGCCCGGCACTGCAGCCCGGGCCGCCGAGCCCTTCCTCGACATCGTGGACAATGTTTTGGTGATGACCGTCGAACCGGGCTTTGGCGGTCAGAAATTCATGGCCGATATGCTGCCGAAAATCGCGCAATTTTCCCAATGGCGCTTTGAGCGGAAATTGAAGTTCCGTCTCGAGGTGGATGGTGGCATTGACGACGAAACCGGCTTGCTTTGCCGAGCCGAAGGCGCCGACACTTTCGTCTGCGGCACCGCCTGGTTCCACGCTCCCGACAGGAAATCATTCGTGAAAAAACTGACGGCGTGAGGTTGTTTTCCTCGCCAGATTAAACGTTGCGTGGCCAAATTTGAGTGTTGCGCGGAGCGGTGGGAATGCGCCACGATTTTGCCTTCTCCAACAATTTTTACTTCCGCCTTCTCGACATGGAATTCAACCTCAAGAAAATCCTGCGTGCGATGCTGATGTCCACCTCGGAGCCACTGTCCATCAAGGATATTCAGGCGGTCATTACCCGCTACCACGAGGAGACATCGCAACCCGCCCTGGTGTCCGTCGAGGCAGTTGAAACCGTGGCTGCCTCGGCCGGTACTGCTTCCGAGTCCGCTCCGGTCTGGCCGGTTGTCACCGGTGTCGAGGAAGCTCCCGTGCCCTCCGGCCAGGAGGTCATGCAGGACTTGATGGCCCAAGTGCCAACTTTGCTGACCGCCACGCAAATCCGCGACGCCATGGATGCCATCGCCCTTGATTTGGAAGCCGCCGGCGACGTCTGCCGCCTTCTCCAAGGACCAACAGGCTTCCGCCTCACCGTCGCGCAGGAATACGCCGACTGGGTGCGTTTGCTGCGTGACGCCCCCAAGCCCCTGCGCCTTTCTCAAGCTGCACTGGAAACTCTGGCTCTCATCGCCTACCGCCAGCCCATTACTCGCGCCGAAATCGAAGCCGTGCGCGGCGTCGCCATTGACAGCGCCCTCAGCCGCCTGCTGGAACTTGAATTAGTGTATGTCTCGGGTCGTGCGGACCTGCCCGGCCGGCCCATCCAATACGCCACCACCGTCAAGTTTCTCGAATTTTGCGGCATTCGCTCGCTTGAAGAGTTGCCCGCGACGGACGTTGTCTCGCCCGGTCAGCTCAGCGAATGGATCCGCCGGGCCATTGAGCCCGAGTCCCAGCAGGAATTGCTCTCCGACGCTGATGTCGGCCTGCCAACGGAACTAACTGCCGATGCCACCCAGGCTGATGAGCAGCAGACCCCGGTATAAATTTCTCCTTCCATGGACCTCGAAACTTTGCGCAAAAAAATTGACGCGGTGGACCTCGAAATCATCGAGCGCCTCAATGCGCGCGTGCGTCTGGCCGGCGAGGTTGGCCAGGCCAAACAAAAGCAGGGTGCACAGGCCTATGTGCCCAGCCGCGAAGAGGCCGTATTCGAACGCTTGCTGGCCGCCAACCACGGCCCGCTCACGCCGGTGGCCCTGAAAGCCATTTACCGCGAAATCATCTCCGCTTCACTTGCCCTGCAAAAAGAACTTGCCGTCGCCTTTCTGGGGCCGGAGGCGACGTTCACCCATCAGGCCGCGCTGAAAAATTTCGGTTCCAGCCTGCGCTTTCACCCCTGCGCGACCATCCCCGACGTGTTCACCGCCGTCGAACGGGGCGAGGCCGACCACGGCGTCGTGCCCGTCGAAAATTCCACTGAAGGCGCGGTCTTCCATTCGCTCGATATGCTCGTCGAAACGGAACTGAAAATCGTCGCGCAAGTCTTCCTGCCCATCGAACATTGTCTCATTTCCAAAGAACCACTGGAAAAGATTAAACACGTCTTTTCCCGCGATCAGGCTCTGGGCCAGTGCCGCGACTGGCTCCGCCGCAGCCTCCCCGCCGCGCAAACCCAGTCCATGGACAGCACGGCCGCGGCGGTGGCGCGTGCGAAAGAAACACCTGGCGCCGCTGCGGTCGCCAGCCGCCTGGCCGCGGAATTGTATGGCGTGCCCATCGTGGCCGCAGGCATTCAGGACAAGGCGGACAACGTCACCCGCTTCCTCGTGCTCGGCAAAAACGTTTCGCCGCCGCTGGGTCAGGGGCGGGACAAAACCAGCCTCGTTTTCTCGCTGCACGACGAACCGGGCGCGCTCTTGCGTGCGCTCGAACCGTTCAGTTCGCGCGGGGTGAACCTTTCCAAAATTGAGTCGCGCCCCAGCCGCCAGAAGGCCTGGCATTATTATTTCTTTATTGATTGCCTGGGCCATTGGGAGGACACCGCCATTCAGGAAGCCGTGGCCGCTTTGCGCCGGGAATGTCCATTTGTCAAATGGCTGGGCAGTTACCCGAACGTAAACCATGCGCCATAACGTCTGGTCGTGAAAGATTTCGGGGCGTCCGTGCAATGTAACCAGTCCATGTCATTCAGTCGTCGAAAATTTCTAAATGCTGCGACGGGCGCGGCGGCGGCGGTCGTGCTGTCGCCCGCGCGTGTAGGCGGCGTGGTTGAATCCACATCCGCTCCTGCGCTTTCCGTCGCTACGGTTGACGACCGGAAATATTGGACGGCGATGCTCCAGCGCGTCAGCGAACCGGTGTTGGCGAATTTGGCGCAAAATAAACTGCGGGCGTCAATGCCTGTGGAAGTGGGCATGGGTACCGCCAATGCCCGCCGGCCTTATACGCATCTGGAAGCATTTGGCCGCACTTTGGCCGGACTGGCACCCTGGTTGGAGCTGGAAGGACAACCCGGCGCGGAGTCAGCCACGATTTATCGATTGGCTGAACTGGCGCGTGAAGGTCTGGCGATCGCCACGAATCCGGCTTCGACGGACTATTTGAATTTCAAGGAAAGCGGCAGCCAGCCACTGGTGGATGCGGCGTTCCTCGCCTTGGGCATCCTGCGTGCGCCACATACATTATGGGAAAAACTTTCGTCTTCGGTGCAAAAGCAGGTTATGGCCTGTTTGCGACAAACGCGGACACTCAAGCCCGGTGAGAACAATTGGTTGTTGTTTTCCGCCACGATTGAGGCCTTTTTCGCCGCGGTGGGCGAAACCTGGGAAGAGCCGCCTGTGGAACGCGCCGTGCAGTCGCTCTTGACGTGGTATAAAGGAGACGGCGCTTTTGGCGATGGGTCGGAATTTCATTGGGACTACTATAACAGCTACGTCATTCATCCCCTGTTGCTGGAAGTATTGGATCAGATAAAAAAAGTTTCGGACAAATGGTCGGCACATTACCCAACGGTGCAAGCGCGGGCGCAACGTTACGCCGCCGTGCAAGAGCGCCTGATTGGGCCGGACGGCGCTTTTCCGCCTCTTGGCCGATCCATTACCTATCGTTGCGGCGCCTTTCATCTCCTCGCACTCATGGCCATGCGCCGCGAATTGCCCAGCATGCTTACTCCCGCTCAAGTGCGCGGTGCGCTTACTGCCGCCATCCGCCGTTCGCTTGATGCCCCGGGCACGTTTGACGCACAGGGTTGGTTGCAAATCGGTTTGGGCGGGCATCAGCCAGCGTTGGCGGAAAATTATATTAGCACCGGCAGCCTTTATTTTTGCACCACCGCCTTCCTCCCTCTTGGCCTTCCAGCCAGCGACCCATTCTGGACTGACTCCTCAGCTCCTTGGTCTCAAGTCAAAGCCTGGTCCGGTCAAAATCTTGCCGCGGATCATGCCCTGGCGGCGGCACTTTGACGCAACCAGGTTGCTAACTGAATGTCCGAATATGCTGCAAAGAAACTTCATGCGTCGCTGGATTTTCATCACTCAACTGGTTTTGGTCTTCAGCCAAGTCCTGGCACAGACGCCGCCCGTGCCGGTTGATGCGGCGAAACCGGTTGCCTCCGCCGCCATTCCTTCGGCAACGGACTCTAAATCCAAAACGATATCGCCTGATCCCAAAGATCCGCGTTCATGGATTTGGAGCTACCAGTTGCCGGATTTTTCCGAGGCAGATTACCGCACGGCGGTGGAAGCGCTTTTTTCCGATTACGAAAAAAAACTTGGACGCAAACTCGCGCCTGGAGTCAAACGCCATGCGGGCCTCAAAGTGGCCACGAATTCGCCCGGATTGTCCACGCCCCCGGCGTTGGTGTGCGCGGTCATTACTGCGCTGGAAGCCCGCGGGTTCCAATCCGCGGAGATTTTTATTGTGGACCAGAGTGAAAGCCGACTGCATGACGCCGGCTTTTTGCCGCTTAACGCCCACGAAGGCGAAGGCTTGTTTGACGGCGTGCAGGTCATCGCTCTCGAACGCGGACGTTATTACAACCTCAAGTGGAGCTACGACAGCAATGTGTCGGCCCCCGATTCAGTCGAGCAGGCCGCGGACCGCAAGCGATACGAATGGGCGAGTCAACCAGGCCCGCGCCAATCACTTCTGCCTGTTCCCTTGCTGCTCGATGTGGATTTTTGGATAAACCTGCCGGTGGGAATGGACGATGGTGGATTGGGCGTCACTGGCGCGCTGGTCGACGCCACGCTCTATTCTTCCAGTAATACCACGCGTTTTTTTGTGAACGAGCAATCCGGCGCGAAAGCGGTGGCCGACATTGCGGCGGTTCCCGAGTTTTCACACGGTTGGATTTTTTCCCTGCTTACGCTGGAACATTACCAATACATCGGCGGCCCGGTTTTCAACTCGCTCTACACCCGCTCGGAGCCGTTGTTGCTGCTCAGCCCCAACCCCGTGATACTTGACCAGATGCTGTTTGAGCGCATCAACGACGCCCGTCAGCACCGAGGACTTGCCTTGCTCGAACGCCCGCTTTACCTCAGTTATGCAAGCGCCCCTGCGCTAAACCTTGGCACCGACGACCCCAAACACATGTTTTTGGTAAAGCTGCCTTAAAACCGGGGCTTGTACTGCATTCCGGCTTGCCACCTGCGGGGCTGGCGTGTTTGTTGTGGGCATGGATTTGCCAGCCTATCTGCCCATTTTGATTCAAATTGTGCTCGCGGCCGGGATTGCCGTTGTGATCCTTGTCGCCCAACGCCTGTTTGGCCAGCGCGCCGCCCGCCACCCGCGCAAGGACTCCGCCTACGAGTGCGGCATGGACCCGATTGGCGACCCGCAACCGCGGTTTGCCGTCAAGTTTTACGTTACCGCGATGCTTTTTATTCTGTTCGACCTCGAAGTGGTGTTCCTCCTGCCGGCGGTGCAGGTTTATCGTGATTTTCTTGCCGCGCACCTGCCCATTGTTCTCCCACTGCTGTTCTTCACTGGCGTCCTCACCCTCGGCTTGTGGTATGAACTGCGCAAGGGTGCTATTGACTGGGAGCGCTGATGCTGGGTTTGCGCCGGGCACAAAACAAATTCCGCGGAACAATTAAGTTGTGCCGCCGGAGTTAAAACCGTTAGTTTAACCATTTTACATTTCGCCCACCCATGCGCCTCGACCGCTATTTCGCCAAATCGCGCATCCTCGATTTACACAGCGGCGACTTTGGCGAAGCCCTGCAGGAAATGCTGCGCGCGCTGCCATCCACGGTTTTGACCAAGCGTTCACGCGAGCATTTACGCAATGAACTCCTTGAGCGCGAGCGCACCATGACTTCCTACCTCGGCAACGGGGTCGCGCTGCCGCACCTGCGCGTGCCGATGAAGGCGCCCTATGTGTTTGTTGTTGGTCGCTGCCCGCACGGTCTGGAATTTAACGGTGGTGGTGATTACAAAAATTTGCGCCTCGTGTTTATGATGCTTGCGGGCGAGAGCGAGAAATCCTACCTCACGGTGCTCGCTTCACTCGCCCGGGTCTTTCAGGACAGTGCACTGCTCGACCGCCTGGTGGAGGCGCCGGACCTCGCCTCTTTTCAGCAGGCCGTCAAGCAAGTCTTCGGTGGCGGCGCTGGACGCACGGATTCCCAGGAAAGCAAATTCAATCGGCTCATTCTCAACGTCGCCGCGAAAGTTGCCCGCGGTGCGCGCTGCTCCACCATTATGGTTTTTGGCGACACGTTTTCCGGCGGGGTGGACTTGGGGAATGCTTTCGGCTCCCTGAAAACCATTCTGGTCACACAAACCGCACAGGAAGTCGCCGGTTTGCCTGGTGTGGCCGATGCGCTGATCCCGGTACGCTCTTTTTCCAACAACCGCCTCGGCCAGTTGCGCAGCGCGGTGCTCATCGGCTTGTCACGCGGCATCGTCAAGCATAACGAGCGCCTCTGCTGCCTCGGCGGCATTCCTGGCAGCAACCAGTTTGACACGGTCGTTGTCGTGGACGTTGAGCGTGAGTTTCAGTCCGTTTTTACGCGTCAGGCCGACTTGTTGCCGGCCAGCGTAAAGCCCGAAGTCCTCGAACGTGTGCTCGGGGTCGCCACCGAGCTGGCCATCGAAGGCCGCGAAGGGCGACCGGTCGGCTGTCTGTTTGTGCTCGGCGAGACCGAGAATATCGAGCCCTATATCAAGCCCCTCGTGCTCAATCCGTTTTTTGGCTACAAGGAGGAGGATCGCAACATCCTCAACCCGTTCATGGATGAAACCGTGAAGGAATTTTCCTCCCTCGATGGCGCGTTCATCATTCGCAATGACGGTGTGCTTGTCTCCGCCGGCAGCCTCATCCACGCGCCTGACTACGCGCATCAATTGCCCGGCGGCCTGGGCTCGCGCCACGCTGCCGCCTGTGCGATTTCGCTGGCTGCCGACTGCCTCGCCATCGTCGTTTCTGCCAGCACCGGCCAGGTCACGCTCTTTCGCCGCGGCCAATTCCTGCCCCTGACCGAAAAGGGCATTAACCGGAATTTGTAGGCGATGTTTCCTGCTTCGATGACTTTACCCGGTTATATCGTAAAAAACTCGCGCATTCATGGCCGCGGGTTGTTTGCAAGTCGGCTGCTGGCTTCGGGTGAAATCGTGGCTGAGTATACCGGCGAGCGCCTGGACAAGAATGAATCCGCCCGCCGTCAGGCAATGAATCGGGCAATTTTTATCTTCGAGTTGGATGAAAATTATGATTTGGATGGCGATTCACCCGGCAATCACGCTCGTTTCGCCAATCATAGTTGCGAGCCAAATTGTGAGGCCGTCGCTGCACATGGCCGGGTAAGGTTGCGCGCTCTCCGACGCATTGAGCCAGAAGAGGAATTGACCTTCGATTACGGGTTTCCCTTGGCTGTATTTCCCGGTCATCCCTGTCGCTGTGGAGCTCCATCCTGTTGCGGTTTTATTGTCAGCGATCCGGATCGATGGCGGGTGCGACGGTTGTTGAATCGGCCCGGACGCAGCTTGTTGCATGGCTGCCCGCCGGTGCGCAAGGAGGTTTGCGCGTGAAAGAGCCGTCTTTGCGCGTCTTGGTGCTCACTTCGAGCACCGGTGGTGGTCACGATTCCCGGGCACGGGCCTTGCAGGCATGGGCCACGCACCATTCTTCCACCATGCCATGGGCAATTGAACAGCAACATGCCCTTGAAGAAACGCACGCCATTTATCGTTTTGGCGTTGGTCTTTATAATACTATCCAACGAGCTTGGCCCGGGTTGCACCACATTTATTACAACGTTTTGGAGGCGATCAGTTTTTGCGGCGGCAAGGGCGAGGGCGGGGTAATTGGCTGCAAGGCTTTTCAAGAAAGGGTCCGCCGAATCCGGCCGAACTTGATTGTGAGCACCCACGACCACCTCAACCATGGTTTTTTTGCCGCGGCTCGTGCGGCCATGCCCGAGGCTCCGCCGAAGTGCGCAACCTACTGTACCGAGCTGCATGGCGGCTATGGCTTCAGTCGCCATTGGGTCAACCCCAAGGCGGACTTGTTTATTGGCGCAGTGCCGGAAGTATGTGCGCAGGCGCAAAAGCTGGGCATGCCGCCGGAACGCATTTTTCTTGGAGGTTTTTTGCTCGACCCGGCCTTT
>Ga0206999_10143_pt1 | contig 17974 bp, 14 predicted proteins | sample Alteio_BWMinCont_92_FD_153482 | JGI IMG/M metagenome (GOLD analysis project Ga0206999, IMG submission 153482) | Enriched cells from forest soil in Barre Woods Harvard Forest LTER site, Petersham, Massachusetts, United States -... | ecosystem: Environmental > Terrestrial > Soil > Temperate forest >...
GGATGGTAGCAAGCGCTTCGAGCCCCAGAGCGTGCTTGGGATCGAGCGAGACGGTTTTCGCCCAGCTCGATTGGGCGGACGCCAAATCTCCCTGGCGGTCAGCGAGCAATCCCCGGATGTAATTCACTTCCGGATTTCCCGGCGCCAAACGGTACGCGGCATCAAGATGCTTTTGCGCGTCGCCCAATCTGTTCCCTTGCAGAGCTTCGACAGCTTTTGCGAGTTCCTTCCGTAATTTTGGTGAAAGTGTTGGAGATCCTTGGGCTGCGTTCCCCGTGGAACGGCCTACATCCCTTTTTAAAGTGACGTAGGCCTGCTCACTTTCGCTCGCGTGCGTAAAGCTCAGACGCTCCGTGGCCGTTAAGTATCCCGGTGCAGTGACCGTGACGGTGTATTCCCCTGGTCCGAGCCCGTCAAAAATTGCTTGTCCGCCCATGGTCGTTCCGACGGACAGGTCCGGACCATCAAGATGCTGCAAGGTCACCGAAGCGAGGCCGTCAAACGAAGCGCCACCCTCATCGCGGACATTAACGATCAAGCGTGTAATGGCAGTTTGTCCTCCGCCAGCCTGCGACTGCGCACCGGTTCTCTGGACGGCTTTGGCTCGTTGAGCCGGAAAGGACAAACTCAAGATGAGTATTTCGATGAGCAGCACGGTAACGCGCCGGCAAGTGGACACAAATACCTCGTTCGCGCGCAGGGCCGTTGCGGAAAATTTGCAGATGGACCCCCGGACCCTGGCGCCCAGGTGTAAGGACCACTCGTTGCCGCGAGTGTCTTACAGGGAAGAGGCCAGGTCAAGGTCAAACAAGAATGACTCGTGGAATGGCCGGCCGTTCGAGAGCGCCACGGAACAGGAGGCAATGATCCCTGCTCTATTTGGGTGATTTTGCGAAGCCGGCTTTGGAGGTGATCAGTTGATCGAGGCGTGGAGATATCTGTTCACTGAGATGCGCCACCCAAAGCGCCGCGACGATTCCTGCGAAAACGTCCATGGTGTAGTGCGCGCGCAGGATCAGCACCGTTGCGATTTCGAAAACGACAATCAACACGGCAAGAACCGTAAGCCAATACCGCCGCAGGCGGGACAGCTCGATCGCGCCGAAAACCGCGATGGCGGTATGCCCGGAGAAAAAAAAGTCGTTGGCCACGTGATACGTCACCAGGAACGAAGGGAAACCCGGATCGTGCCAGATCATATTGGGCGGGGGTGGGAGCGCGCAGATAGCCTGCATCAACTGGCGCAGGGTCATGAGCAAGAACAGCCCGAGGAAGGGGCGAATGCTGCCGCCAAAGAGCCAGCGTCCCAGGAGAAACAGCCCGAGTGCGTCGATCAGCGCGGAGCTTACGATGAGAAGCACGTTGGCCGCACCCGTGTTCTGAGCGAAATAGGAATTGGCTCCAGCGGACAGGTTATGGAGCGCGTCGCCAACACCTGCTGCCGGAGCGGCCCGCGCGCCAATCAGCGACTGCGTCCAAAACCAGAGCGCGAGGACAATCCCACTCACAAGAAAACGCAGGAGCAGGCTGCGCCAGAGGCTGGAGTTTCCGGCTTCTGTCATTGAGCGCTTTTCATGCCGGCCATTTGCCGCTATTCGTGCACAGTGCGTTGCGTCATCTCCAGCGCCAATCCGCGCGCCTTCCGCAAATCCAGTTTTCCCGTGCCGAGATAAGGAAGACTCTCAATGCGCACAAACTGGTCCTTACGGGGCCGCCACAGCGCAGGCAGGTCGCTCTTACCCAGTTTTTCCAAGCATTCTTCGAGCCTCGATTCATCCAGGGTGTGCAGCACGACAAGGCGCTCGCCTTTTTTCTCGTCAGGGACGGCGGTAACGACAAAGGTTTGCTCTGTCGCGCCCGCCAGTTCCTGAAGGAGATCCTCGACCTTGATGTGCGGCACCATTTCCCCGCCAATTTTGCTGAAGCGGCTCAAACGGTCGGTGATGCGAATAAAGCCATCCTCGTCCATCCGCGCGACATCTCCGGTGTTGTACCAGCCGTCACGGAGAACTTCTTCGGTCTTTTCCGGCTTGTTGAGGTAGCCGCGCATGATGTTCGGTCCGCGGACGAGCAGCAGGCCCGGCTCATCCACTCCCACCGGCTGCAAAGTGTCCGGGTCCACGATCTTTACCGTGATTCCCGGCAAGGGATGGCCGATGCTGCCGCGCTTGGCCCCCACCTGGCGGAACGAGGCGGCGCGAAAATCAATCGTGTTTACGGTGACGGCCGGTGAACATTCCGTGCAACCGTAGCCTTCGTGCGGACGGATGCCGAACTGATCCTCGAAGGCTTGCGAAATGCGGTCGGGCAATTTTTCCGCGCCCGCCATCACGAAGCGCAAACTGCCGAAGTCTTCCGGCGTGCAGCGGCGCGTGTAGGCATTGAGGAACGTCGGAGTAGCCAGCAGCATAGTGACGGCATACTTGTTCACAAGTGCGCCGATCACGCGCGAATCCAGCGGATTGGGATGAAATACGGCGCCGATGCCGGTGGCGGCGGGCAGGCAAAGCGTGCCCGTGAAACCGAACGAGTGGAAGAAGGGAAGAATTCCCATGATGCGGTCGTCGGCGTGCAGCATGAACACCTGGTTGAGCTGCTCGACGTTCGAAGCAATATTGTAGTGCGTGAGGATGACGCCTTTTGGGTCACCGGTCGAGCCGCTGGAAAAAATAATCGTGGCAATGTCGTCGAGAGACGCGATTCGATCGCAGCCCGCAAATTTCGCAATCATCCTTGCCGGGAAGAGGCTGGCAGCCAGCGCCGCGGCTGCGCGCAGTCCGAAGCCGGCTTCCTTCGCAACATCTTCTATGAAAATCGTTTCGCCTGGTGGCTGAATCTTGATCTTTTCGAGAAAAACTCGTGCCGTGACAACCGTTTTCAAGTTGCACTGTTGTGCGCACGATGCCAGCGTTTCATTCGATACGGTGTAGTTCAGGTTTACCGGCACTTTACCCAGCAACATCGCGGCATAATTCGCCAGCGCGCCCGGAACCGATGGCGGCAGCAGGATGCCAACCATTTCCTGGCCCTGCCATTGCTTTCGCAAGCGCCGCGCGAGCACGATTGCTCCAACCAGCGCCGCAAACCAACTCAGCTTCGGCCTCTGGCCATCGGCCATCGCAAATCGGAAGGGATGCCTCCGCGCCGAGTAGATGAAGGATTCCGGCAGCGTGTGCATCCGCTTCTTGCGGCGCGCAAATGCCTCCGCTCCTAGATCCTGAACCGCGCGCCGGACTTCCTGGGCCGTCACAGTGGGCGGCAGCGGCTTTCCAAACGTGACTCGCACGGGGTAAGGAATCTGCCGCGGAAATTTCCAAAGGAATCGTCCGCCGGCAAAACTGAAGATCGAGCCCCACACGCCATCCAGGTTCACGGGGATGACGGGCACGTCAACGCCCTTGATGATCCGCTCCATGCCGCGGCGGAAGGGCAGCATCTGGCCGATGCGCGTCATCTGTCCTTCGGGAAAAATGCAAACCACTTCGCCGCTCTTCAGCGCCTCCGTGGCCAGCCGCAACGAATGGATCATTTCGCGCGGCCCCTGGTCCGACGCGATAGGAATCACGCCCATGATTTTTGCAAAAGGTTTTACCAGCGGATGATCGTAGGAGCCTCGGAACATAAGGAAGCGAATCGGCCGGCCGATGGACGCGATGAGCAGCACCGCGTCAGCCATGGACACGTGATTGGGCGTTAGTAGCGCTCCGCCACGCGCCGGCACGTTCTCTCGCCCCACGACATCCAGGCGGTACAGCGTGTTCGTGGCAATCCACAGAATCAAGCGCAGCAAAGAATCCGGCAGCAGCCACAGCACATAGCCGGTCGCCCCAAGCGTCGCAATCGCAGACCAGAAGAAAATCCCTCCCGGGCCGAGATGCAGATAATGCGTGGCGGCGTAATATGCAGCGGAAGCGGCGCCAATGCCCACAAACGAAAGCCAGTTTGCCGTGCCGATAACGACGCCCTTTTTGTTTTCTTCTGGTTGGTGCTGGATCAGCGCGCTAATCGGCACTATAAAAAATCCGCCGAAGAAGCCCAGCGCCGCAAGCAGCAGCAGCACGGCGCGGAATGACAAGTCCGGGATCGCCAGGCAGAGGCCCAGGGCAGTCATGCCCAATGAGCCGAGCGGGATCAATCCATATTCGATTTTTCCGCCGGAGAGATATCCCGCGAAAAAACTGCCCAAGCCGATTCCAATGGCGATTGCCGCTTGCAGGAAACCGCCTTCCGTCGATCGGATGTGCAGCACGTCCTGCCCATAAATGAAAATGTTGAACTGCAGCAGGCCGGCGACAAAAAAGAAGTACGTATTGCCCAGCACTGCCAGCCACAGCACCCGATCGCTGCGAATCACCTTCATCGGCGACCATACATCGATCAGCGAGGTGAGATGGAATCTCTTCGCAGGGTCTGCCGCGGGCACGCGGCTGATCCCAAAGCTCCAGGCCAAACCGACAATCGTAAAACCGAGTAGCAGGGCCCCCGAATAAATCTCCCGTCCCTGAAAGACTTCAGCGAGAAAAGAACCGCTCACGCTCCCGACGATGATGGCGAGGAAAGTCCCGAGTTCGAGGACGCCGTTGCCCCAGGAAAGCCGTTCCTCCGGCAGGAGTTCGGGCAATAATCCATACTTGGACGGCCCAAAAAATGCGCCCTGCGTGCAAACGAGAAAGATCGCTGCCAGCGCCAATTTCAGATTGGGTTCCACGAGGGCTGCCGCGGCGAACAGCATGACGCCTACTTCAAAAACCTTCGTCCAGATGGTGACGCCGCGCTTACTGAACCGGTCTGCCAGATATCCGCCCGTCAGCGAAAAGAGAATGAAAGGAGCGGCAAACAGCACTCCGACCAGCAATTCCATTTGATCGCGCTGTGCTCTGTCTTTTTCGACCGCAAGAATGAGGTAGATAACGAGAAATTTCAGCGCATTCTCATTGAACGCGCCCTGGAATTGCGTGGCGATCAGGCTCCAAAAGCCGAACCGCCACTTCTTCTCTGGCTCAGCGATGGGGGAATTTTCGTCGGCCGGCATGCACGCTCACCCAAGCGTTGCGATTAGAACGTAAGTAATACATTTAGTCTAGCAATCCTGAACATTCCAGAGGGTCGTGCTTCTTCTTCCTGTGCCGAAAGCGGGACGCCGACGCGCCCGCCGCCGTTCATTCCAATTCGCGATACGATAGCGTTCGCCAAAGGAGGCGGAATGAACGCGGAGCACAGAACTCAGACGGTTTTGATCACGGGAGCCACCGATGGCTTGGGGAAGGCAGCGGCGCTGCTACTGGCCGAACGAGGCTACAAGGTATTCGCCGCGGGACGCTCCGCGGAAAAACGCGCGCAACTCGATGCTCGCGCAAATCAGCAGAAGCTCCCGCTCGAATCTCTGGAGATGGATGTGTGCGACGACATCTCGGTGCGTAACGCTGTTGCTTCGGTCTATCAAAAGGCCGGCACGATCGACGTGCTCATCAACAATGCCGGTTTTGTCCAGGTCGGTGCCGTCGAGGACTTGCGGCTGGAGGACTGGCGGCAGCAATTCGAAACGAATTTTTTCGGTGTGATCCGCGTTACCCAGGCCGTTCTTCCCCAAATGCGTGAACGCAAGAAAGGCCGCATCCTGATGATGAGCTCGGTCTCCGGCTTTGTGACGCCGCCGACGCAAGCCGCCTACAGCGCCTCCAAACATGCCATCGAAGCGCTCAGCAACGCCTTGCGCCATGAACTCTATCCTTTCGGCATTCACACCGTGCTCATCCAACCGGGCTACATCGTGACCAATATTCAAAGTACCGCCATGGACCTGGCAGAGCCCTATCAAGAAGAATTCAAGAATGGCCCCTACGCCAGGATCTATGCGTCCTATCTGGGAAGCGCTTCGAGTACTCGGGCAAAATCCAGGACTACGCCGGAGGACTGCGCGCGCATTATGCTGAAAGCCATTGAAGCGCCCCGGCCCAAAGCGCGTTATGGTGTGACACCGCTCGCAACATTTGCTAAGTTCGCCAAATGGTTCCTCACTGATAACGCCGCGGATCGTATGATTCGCCGCAGGTATGGGATCACCCGCGAAAGTTAGCCGTCATGCCTTCAGGGATTCGAAACCTGGAAGGAAAGGCTGTTCTCCCGCTGCTCTTGCCACATCTTTGACCACGCCTCATGTACCGGGCTTTCAGCGTAGTCCGCCGCAGCTTCGGCGCTCGTGAATTCGATGGCGTAAACGCCGCTGAAGTCCTTGATCTGGTTGCGCGAAGTCTTCAGCCACACGTTCTTGATGCCCGGAATTTTTCCGGCCATGTCCTTGATGCCGTTGATCGCTTTCTCCCGGTCGTAATTCGAGACATTGTCTTTGAATTTGTACACCACCACGTGCAGCACCGTCTTTGGCTGGCCAAAGCGGTTTTGTACGGCTGCGCTGCGTGCCCGTAGCGAGCCTGCCGTGATTCCTGCGACGAATATCGCCGCGCCCAGGAAAATCTGTGAAGCGCGTTTCATCCTTGAAGTCATTTCACCCTCCGCAATTGGAACCCTGTCAGTTTAAGTAAGGCCAGCAGGGCGAAGCAAATTTCCGGAATGATCAGAAGCATTCTCCTCCCAAATGGTTTGACGGAACTGCGGCCGGGCCGTTACGCTCCCAAAGCACACTCATCGAGGGCGGAATGGATTGGTCCGGCGGAGAATCTCAAGAGCAGCAGCCTGCTGGGGCGTTGCCCCCGTTTCCACGCATCTGGATTGGCTATCTATTGGGCTTTGCCACGCTGATCGCGGAAATGATTGCGATCTCTCTGCACCCGGAGCTTGTCAAGGAACCCTTGCTTATTCCCCCTTTGTATCTGTTTCTCGCAAATTTCATCTGCCTGGTTTACTGGCTTGTTTGCGTCTACGAATATCATGTTGTCCTCGCACAGGTGACCGCCGGCGCTTATCCGATTAAGCCGTTGCGTGCGGCCTGGCTTCATCTGATTCCCATTTATGGCCTGTACTGGGTTTTCAAGTGGCCGCGGGAACTGGCGCGCTTTGTAAATGGCCGTTTGCAAGCGCCGCTAATGAGGCCCGATCGCACTGGCCTGCTGGTGTTCGCCGCCTTTGCTGCGTTCCTTGTACTGGACCGCGGCCTTGGCATGATTCTGCTCTTCTGGACAGCCTCGTATCTGTCGCGATGCCTTCGCTATGCGCTTGCAGCTCGACCGGCAACGCCGGAGGGTCCACTGCCTTTTTCTTGAATATTCGCTTTGAGGAGAGTCGATGCAAAAAGGAATGCGTTGGATCTTGTCATTCAGCCTGGTCGCAGTTCTTGCACCCACTGGGCGAACGCAAAGCCCGGATCAAACGAAGCAACTGGCGCACGACATTTTCAAGCAACTCATTGAGATCAACACCACCGACTCCGTCGGCAACGTCACCACGGCTGCCGAAGCGATGGCCGGGCGTTTGCGGGACGGCGGCTTCACAAACGACGACATCAGAGTTGCCGGTCCAAACGAACGCAAGAGAAATCTCGTCGCCCGTTTTCGCGGCACCGGCAAACGCAAGCCCATCCTTTTCATCGGGCACCTCGACGTCGTCGAAGCGCTCCGCTCGGACTGGACTACCGATCCCTTCGAATTTATCGAGAAAGATGGCTATTTCTACGGGCGCGGCACCGAGGACATGAAAGAAGGCGACGCCATCCTGGTCGCCAATTTCATCCGCCTGAAAAAAGAAGGCTATCAGCCCGATCGCGATTTGATTCTCGCGCTGACCGCTGATGAAGAGGGCGGTTCCTCGAACGGCGTGGACTGGCTGCTCAAGGAGCATCGCGATTGGTTGGATGCCGAGTACTGCATCAATCTCGACGGCGGCGAATTTGAAAAAGACAAAGACAAGCGCCTGCTCGCAGGAATCCAGGCCAGCGAAAAAGTCTACGTGGACTTTCAGTTCGAATCGCTGAATCCCGGCGGGCACAGTTCCGTCCCCAGCCCGGACAACGCCATTTATCATCTGGCCGGTGCGCTTGCCCGCTTGCAATCGTTCTCGTTCCCTCTCGAAATCAACGAAATCACGCGAAGCTATTTCGAACGAAACGCCGCGATGGAGAGCGGACAACTTGCGGCAGACATGAAGGCCGTCGCCAAGCAGCCGCCCGATGCTGCCGCTGTCAAACGCCTTTCCGCCGTGCCCTATTTCAATTCGCTGCTGCACACCACCTGTGTCGCCACCATGCTTTCCGGAGGTCATGCGCCAAATGCGCTCCCGCAAACCGCGCGGGCCAACGTCAATTGCCGCATTTTCCCAGGAGAAGATCCCGAAGCAGTTCACAAAACGCTCGAAACGGTAGCCAACGACCCCAAGGTCAAAGTCACCATCGTTCCGCAACGCGCTCCCGACGGAAAGGTCGTGCCCGTCGTGCCCGTGCCCCCTTCGCCTCTCATTCCGGAACTGACTCTGGCCATGGAAAAGGTCTTGAGCATCGCCTGGCCCGGTGTCCCCCTCGTTGGCACTATGTCGACCGGCGCCACCGACGGCAAATACACGCGCATCGCCGGCATTCCCACCTACGGCATCTCTTGCATGTTTTTCGACAAAAACGACAATCGCGAGCACGGAAAAGACGAGCGTGTCGGCGTGCAGGATTTTTACGACGGTGTGGAATTCGGCTACAAACTCATGAAAGAACTCTCTTCCCGCCGCTGACGACCAGGCCCAAGGCGCGAAACCTGTCGCACAAGACAAAACGGCCCGGAGAAGTTGTCTTCTCCGGGCCGCAAGAATTGTGTCGGTTGAGCCGGCTAATTACGGTTTGCCGGGCGTGGATTCCGTTCTTTTCGGATCTGCCGGAGTGGCCGCGCTGGCGGCGATTGGTTTCGAAGCCTCGGTGCCATAACGCATCAAATAAGGCATGAACGGAGTGACCTCGAACGGCATCTTTTCCCGTTCCGCGACAGCCCCTACGGGCTTGCTCTTGATGAGATCCAGCCGGTCGTTCCAGGGATCCAGTTTCACGCGCCCGCCGATCGGCAGCGCCGCAATCATCTGCGGATTCTGTTTCTGATCGGTCGGCATGGACGATTTAAGATCGCCAATGACCGGCACGCGATCGCCCAGGTGCGGGCTAATCAGGTTCGGAATTTCCTTCTCGCGTGTGGCCAGCGCGTTAAGGAACAGCGCAGCGTTCCCGAGTTGGTTCTTATAAGGCGAATTGCCCAGGATCTGGATCGCTTTCGCATTGGCGGCCTTCTCCTCGTCGGGAGTCCGCGCGAATCCGAAGTGGCGGAATGTTTCCTTGTCATCAATCAGCAATTGATCGAAGAAAGCGTAACTGGAATCAAGGCGATGGCCGAGAATCGCGTGGCTAAGCTCGTGCGCTACGATCGTTGCCAGGCTGGCTTCGTCGGGAAGCACGTCGATCAAGCCGCGGCTCAGTACAATGGTATGGCCGACGGTGTACGATTCCAGCGTCGTGGTTGTCATTACGCGGCAGCGGACGTCGGGCTCCACGTCAATGTTGTTGGTGACTTCGAGGTTGTTAACCACGGTATCGAGAACCTTGTCCACTTCTCCGCGCGGCGCGATCAGCCCGATGCGCTCCAGCCGATCGATCACGTTGTCTTCCGCTTGGCGGTCCCATGAGCGTTGCGCTTGAATCGGAGTAAGGTCATTCGCCGTCTTGGTGTCGTCCTGCACCGGCGTCTCCACCAGGATCTTGCTCAATTCCTGTTCCTGGCTGGCGTGCCCGAGGTTGTAACCCCAAAGCCGCGTTTGCGCCTTGAAGTCCAGCTTTTTCGACAGATTGTAATGGACGTCCTTTTCCTCGCTGTACACGAAGGAAGGCACCCACTGGCCCGGCTGCACGTTGGCGCGCCAGCTGTCGAAGTGGAACCACCAGCTGGAGTGCCCGCTGCCGCTGTACGCGCCGTTAAAGCGCACGATGTTGTAGTCCTGATCTTCTACCCAGATGCGGCCGAGGAAACGGCCTTTGCCGCTCTTTTCCTGCGGCGTGACGTCAAACACTAGGCAGCGCACTTCGCCGAGGAATTCCCGGCGCACGTAATCAAACTTATAGTGCTGCTTGTCGAAGCCGTTCGTGTCGATGAAGATCATCTGTAGGAATCCGTCTGGCACAAACTGCAGCGCGAACGAGAAGAAGTTGCCGATCGAGCCAAAAATCTTTTTTCCTTTGCCGTTCGTGTCCGTCAGCGAGACCAGTGAAACGCCTTTGGAGAAATCGGCGCGGCCGAGAAAATATCGGTCGCCGGCGGGGGTGTAGCCAAGTTCCTTGTCGGGCTTGAGGTTCTGTATGTAGGTCTCTACAAGCGGCGAATACTGTTTGATCTGTTGCGTAGCCCGGTTTTCATTGGTGATCACGCGGTCGATTACGTCGTCCATGGTCCGCGGCTGGTCAGCCGGCCTGGGCGTCGCCGTCGTAGCGGCGCTGCTCACACCGCTCACGATCAGGACGAAAATAAATATTGCTGCCTTACGCATTTTCTCTCTCCCTCAATACGCCAAACGGAATTCAATTCGCACGCGCGCCGGAAAATCCACTGGCTGGCCTTCCCGTTTTGCCGGCTTGAATTTGATCTGCTGCGCTGCGCGAGTTGCTGCTTCATCCAAACCATGGCCCAGACCGCTGACTACCCGGTTCACCTGAACGCTGCCGTTTGCAAGGAATACCATCTCCAGGACAACGTCCCCTTCTATTCTCAGAGTACGCCCTTCCGCGGTGTACTCCGGGCGCGGTTTTTCCAATATGTCAACAGGCGTCGTCGCGCCTTCGCCGCTGACCGCTTTTTTCTTGGGCGCTTCCGTCGCCGCGGTCTGGTCCGCGAAGCCGGTGGACTGCAGCGTCCCTCGCTTCGGAGCCGGCGGAGGATTCGCTGTACCGTTGCCGAACCCCGTGCTTGCGACCGTGCCGCGAATTCCCTTATCGCCACCGGTGCCGTTGCCGTATCCAGGTCCACCAGGCAATGCCGGAGAGCCGAGACGATTCACGTTCGTGGCCTTGTTCGGATCGCCCTTACCGGGGATTCCGTTGGGATCGCCGAAGCCGCCGGTCTGCACTTTATTCACTGGAGCCACTACCGTCGCCGGAGCCGCACTGCCCGAAGACATCACACCGACCTTCACGTCTTCCTTCGGTCGCTTCGGCTGGCTTGTTGGCGTATCGATTTTCACCTGTTCGAATGTCGGATTCAGCTCAACTGGCTTGGCCTCCAGGGTTTTTACCTTTGGTGGTTCGACCTTCGCCGCAAGGAAAACGTGCGTTTGTCTGGGATTGAGTTTTACAGGTTCAGGCACCACCGGTTTTGGCTCCGGCGGGGCAACTTTGGGTTTGATCTTCGGCGGTGGCGGAGGCTCCGGAGCGACCGGGATTAACGTGACCGGCTGCATCAACTCCGTGGGGCGCAGATTCAAGGCCGTTCTCATCTGCTCGGGAAAGAGCAGCGGAATCATCATCAAGAAACCAATGATCGCCAACTGGGCCGCCGCGCTCAGTCCGATTCGGTCCCAGCGCGGTTTGGCTTCAGGCAGTAATGCCAGCCGTGCGGCTATCGGTTTTGTGCCGATGCTCTTCTTCCAAGCCTGGGGATCACCGGAACGGCCGCGGTTTGCCTCAAAGCCGACGCCCATCGTCGTCTTGCGTGGTGGATCTGCAATCATGGTAGTCATCCGCGTGCCGCCTCGTGAAATTTCCGGTCTGCAAACGGCAATTTGGATTGGGAACTTCAATATTCCCAGGTCCGCTTGCTGATTGCGAAGTGCGCTAGCAGTACCAGCGTACTGACGAGGCTGAGGGAGTCCGAATAGGACTTTCGTACTAGCGTCGCGAAGTCGCTAATGCTCCCGCGAGCGCATCGTTGCGCACTCACTTCCAACCCGGCGAGGCAGTTTTCGTTGCGGGCAGGGCGCGCAACACCTGAGTAGGATACCCCAAACTCGCCCTGGGTTGTGTGTCTCCTTTTGCACACTATTGGCTGGCCCGGGCTTACCATTAGGTGCAACATTCTAGTGGGGACTGAGTTTCTTGGGATAGAGTAAACACCTGAAATAAACATGGACAAAGACCCCGAAAGTCGGCTCATCGACGCGAATGCTGCGGACGCTTCGCAGGCAATCAACGACCGCCCTGCTATGCTCGAATCACTCTACGCGCAGGCAAATGCTGCACGGTGGATGCTATCTCCGGGGCAATTCGCAGGTGCGCTCGAGCGCAGCGCACAAAAGGCCTTGGCACCCACGGCGGCGACAACGGAAAGGCTCCAGCAATATCTTGGGGCGCTACATCTTGAGGATTTGGCCCTGGCCACCGCTTGCTCGAGTGGTATAGAAGCCGCCTGGGAGCATTTTATTGCCACCTACCGTACCTACCTGAGGTCCGCGGCGGCCGCCATTCTTCGCTGCAAGCAAGGCTCGGCCGAAGCTTGCGATCTCGCCGATTCCCTTTTTTCGGAGCTCTACGGCCTGGCCGATGGAAGAACTGCGGAGCGTTCGCTCTTCCGTTATTTTCACGGCCGTAGCTCATTGAAAACCTGGCTACGAGCGGTCCTCGCTCAGCGGCACATTGATTCCATCCGTGCGGGCCGGCGCTTCGAGGAGCTGGCCGAGGACGAAACTGGCGACGGACAGGCCAAGACTCTGCTCGGCCCGCCGCTTCAGCCCGCCGACCCACATCGCGAACGCTACGTCGCCCTATTCACCCGCGCCTTGCAGTCCGCCCTGGAGCTCCTCGAACCACGGGAAAGGGAATGGCTGCGCCTCTATTACGCCGAGGAAAAAACACTTGCCGAGATCGGGCGTCTGCTCGGCGAACACGAATCCAGCGTTTCGCGTCATCTGGACCGTGTTCGGCGCGATTTGCGGCAGTCGGTCGAAGAAATTCTTCGCCACGGTATTGCCGCATCGAACGGTTCCGCGGTTCACCCGGGATTGAGCGATGCGGAGATCGCTCTCTGTTTCGAATACAGCGCCGGAGACACGCCCATTGATTTGGACAAATTGCTGCCGCGCCCTGAATCTCCCGGCCCTGCCGCCGGAAAGAGGACGCCGTGACCTCGCGCTGCAAGAAAACGGCAAAGTTTCGTTCTAAGGATGGAGAAGCCCATGGCGCCTGACGAACGCGATCGCAGTTTTGACAAAGCGCTTGCACGCCACCTGCGCTCCGGCGCCCCTCTGCGCGAACCTGCCGGCCTGTCCGAAATTCCTGCTTCGCACGGTGGCGCTTGTCCCGATCCGGAAACGCTCGCCGCATACCACGAACGGTCGCTGTTTTCCGAACAATTGAATTCCTTAAAGGAGCACATCGTCGGTTGTGCCAACTGCCAGTCTGTCCTTGCGCAGCTCGAAGCCACTGACGAAATTTCTCTTCAAGCTTTTGATCAGCAAGAAGTCTCTCGAAAAGTATCCGCGCCGATACTAGCAGCCGGAGCAGCAACTTCCAAAAAGTCACGCCGCGTCCTTCTTATGAAGGGCGCGCGCTGGCAGTGGCTTGCCCCTGCCGGGGCCCTCGCCGCTGGCCTGCTGGTCTGGATTGCGCTGCACGAAAACCGGTTTTTGGCGCCTCCCAGTCTGAATGAAGTCCACGTAGCGACCAGTCAGGCACCCGCTGCGACTGCACCGCCGGTTACGAGAGCCGCGCACGGAGTCTCGCCTACAGCAAAGGCCGCACCTGCGAAGCCTCAATCCGCAGCCGATGAATTTACGGCCGCGAATTCCCGCCGCGCATCGGACGCCGCGAAACCCGATGAAAAGCATGAATATCTGGCGCAAGCCTCGCCTTCCCAAACGCTCACCGACAAAGAGGGTCGTTTGCGAAAAGACGCGGAGCGCCGCGCTTCCAACGATTTGCGTCGCGCCGAAGAACAGTTGGATCGCGACGCCAAGGCTGCCGCGGGCGCAAGACAGGAAAACGCCGAAGTCCAATTACAAACCCAAGCAGCGAATACTCAATTACAGAATCAATCCAATGCCAACTCCCAGAAGCTGCCCGGCCCAGCCGCACTCGGCCAGATGGAAGCGAAGAAAACGAGAGCAGCCTCTCCTGCGCCCGCGCCTCCTCCACCGGCGCCGCAGCCATCAGCAGTTGGTGGTGCAGTTGCGGGCCTGGCCTCCAACTATGACAGCGCCGTTTCTTTGGAGGGCGCTCGTGCGATCTCCAATCCGCGTTTGATTGCCCCGCCCAGCTCGACCTTCCTCTGGCGTGCAGGCCGCGGCGGCCTCATCGAGGTCTCCAAAGATAGCGGCTCCTCCTGGCTGCGCCAGTCGAGTGGCGTCCTTTCCGATCTGCTCGCCGGCTCCGCTCCCTCCGATCAGGTCTGCTGGATCGTCGGCCGCGGCGGCGCCATTCTTCTCACCGCCGATGGTGGCGCCCATTGGAGGGTAGTCAGCTCGCCCCTCACCGAAGATCTTGGCGGCGTTCGCGCCACTGACGCTCTCCACGCCACCATCTGGAACGCTCGCGCCACAAAAAGTTTTCAAACCAGCGACGGCGGCCTGACGTGGACGCCCGTGCCCAGCCCCTGAGCTCGGCTTTCCATCAGCGATTGCCGTGCAAGAAGTTCCGCGCCCATCGTTCTAAGAGAGAACGCAAATCTAGTTCGAGGAGCAAGTGATGAGAATCCCAGGAAATTCAGCAAAGTTTCGATGGATTGGGCTGACTTCGGTGATCGCCCTTCTCGCCGCTACCGCCATTCTTTATCCTGCGGCAAACGGCAACAAAGTTTATGCGTCGCAGGAAAAGGAATCCGCGCGCCCCAGCGCCGCCGATCAATCGACCAGCCTCAACGATCAGACCGATCTGAACGTGACCGTCTATAATTCCAATATTGCGCTCATTCGCGACGTCCGCAATCTCTCGCTGCCCTCTGGCACGTTTCGCCTGAAATTCATGGACATCGCCGCCACCGTCAATCCCGCCACCGTTCATTTCCGTTCGCTCAACGATCCGGAAAAGCTCGGTGTCATCGAGCAAAATTACGAATACGATCTCCTCGAACCCGCGAAGCTCCTTCACAAGTACGTTGGAAAGGAAGTCACGCTGGTGCGCTCATACCAGGAAAACGGCACCACCAAGCGCGAAGAAATCAAAGCGACTCTGCTCTCCGACAACAATGGCCCCGTCTGGAAAGTTGGCAACGACATCGTCACCGGAATGTATGCCGAGAGCTATCGCTTCCCCGAAGTCCCCGCAAATCTCTACGAGCGCCCCACTTTGTTGATGTCGCTCGAAAACTCCGGCGCGAGAAAGCAGCAGATCGAAGCTTCCTACCTCGCCGGCAATTTGTCCTGGAACGCCGACTACGTTCTGACTGTCGCACGCGACGACAAGAACGCTGATCTCGACGGCTGGGTCACTGTCGTCAACAACAGTGGCACCGCCTTTCACAACGCCCGTCTCCAACTCGTTGCAGGCGAGTTGAATCGTGTTCCGCAAGCGGGCGCCATGCGGGAAGCGGACATGGCTGTGGTCGCGAAATCGAGAGCTGCCGCAGCGCAGTTCCAGCAAGAAGCTTTCAGCGAATACCATCTCTACTCCCTCGGGCGCAAGACCTCCGTCGAGGACAAAGAAACCAAGCAGATCAGCTTGTTGCAAGGTTCCGGCGTTCCCGTCGAAAAAATCTTCATGGTCAACGGCCAAAGCTACTACTACCACAACCAGCAGACCCCCGGTGCGCCCCTGAAAGATCCGGTCATGGTCTACTACAAATTCCGAAACGAAGAAAAGAACGGCCTGGGCATTCCGCTTCCTGCCGGCAACGTCCGCGTCTATCAGAAAGATTCAAAAGGCGGCATCCTTTTCGCCGGGGAAGATCGCATTGATCACACGCCGAAAGACGAAGACGTGAACATTCACATCGGCAACGCCTTTGACGTCGTCGCCGAACACAAACAGACCGACTACAAGCGCATTGACACCCACACCTGGGAAATGGAATTTGAAGTCACTTTGCGCAACCACAAAGACGCGCCCGTCACCGTCCAGGTCAACGAACCCATCGGCGGCGATTGGGAGATGCTCACTTCCACCTACAAATACAAAAAGACCGCAGCTTTCGCCGCCCAATTCGTCGTTCCAGTAGCCAAGGACGGCACCTCCGTCCTCAAATACCGCATCCGCGCCCGCTGGTAACCCGTTGGGCCACCCGGAACGTTCTCCCGGCGCGCCAAGCGCTTTCGGATAATCATTTCAGGTCAAACTCTGGCCTGTCACAAGAAGCGGCAGCCTCGCCTGCCGCTTCTTCTTTGTAAGGGCGCAGCATGCTGCGCCTTAGCCTGCCCGGGCGCTTGCCGCTCTTTTGATGCAGTACCGCCAGAGTGGCATCGGTTCCTAAGCTCTTTAGATGCAACACTCCCACGCTACCTCGTATGTGCCGCAAACAAAGGGCTTACACAATACTCAAGTCCTTTAGAACGGAACATTTACAAAAAGCACGGGGGTAGCTACGCGCCGTCTCCAGAACGAGCCTCGGCCACGAAGATCATCTCCGGCGAGTCATCGCGAATCGGCGTCTGGTCGAAGTCTCCGTATTCCGCCGCAACCTTAAACCCGCATCGCGCCAGCAGGTGCTCGACCTCATACCGGAAGAAATATCGCAGCGGCCAAGCGAACACCAGTTTCTCCTGCCGCCCGCCAGGATGGAGGACAGAAAAAATCATCTCCACGTCATTGCGCTGCGCGGCGCGGTGGAACGCCGCCACCCGCTCCGTGATGCGCACCTGTCGCCCATCGGTGGTCTTGTATTCCGTCACCTGCATTTCCCGCATGTGCACCGGATCGTGCATTCGCTCGGCGTCCGTCTGAAACACGTCGAGAACCAGTCGCCCACCCGGGGCAAGGTGCTTGCGCACGCAGTCCAGGCAGTCCATCTGCTGCCGCACTTCCAGCAGGTGCTGCAATGGCCGGAAGGGAATAATGACCAGCCGGAATTTTTCGCCCAGATCGAACCGCGTCATGTCGCCCTGAACGAGCTGAACGCGCTCGCGCGCCTCCACGCGGAGGGCCGCGCGTTTCTTCACGGCGCGCTCCAGCATGCGCTCGGATAGATCAAGCCCGGTGATCCGTTTTCCCGCTTCCGCCAGCGCCATGGTAATCCGCCCCGTGCCGCAACCCAGCTCCAGCACGGGATCGCCGAATTCGCGTGCGGCGTCGCGGTAAAACGCCACGTCCTGCACTCGTCCCTTTACAACGGGTGACTCGTCGTAATAATCCGCGATAAACGAATCGTATAACTCTGAACCCATGAAATTTCACCGGCCGATGGTCAACGCTCCGCGGAGACGAGGCCACAGCCGCTCCTCGTCCTTTACATCCTTCTACCTGGTCAACCTCATGCGCTTCATTCCACCACCGCGTCCGCTTCAATCTCCACCAGCATTTCCGGCGCAATCAGCTTGCTCACTTCCACCATGCTCGTTGCCGGCCGGATTTCGCCGAAAAATTCGCCGTGCGCGCGCCCGACCTTTTCCCACTCCGCGATGTTGGTCACGAAGATGCGCGTCCTTACAACGTCTTTCAAAGTTGCGCCGGCCTTGGCGAGCGCCGCCTCGATGTTCCTGATTGTCTGCACCGTCTGCGCGCGCAAATCGCCTACTCCCACAATTTTTCCGTCCGGCCCCGTCGCCGTCGTTCCCGACACGGTAATCACGTTGCCAATCTTCACTGTTCCTGTTTCCTGTCTGTTCTGAATTCAACACGAGGGATGCGCTCAGCGTTTTTGTTCCATGAGGCTCGCGACGGTGCTCATGAGATCGTACTTGGTGAGGATCTCGAAATGCGCATTTCCCATATCCACAAAGACCGCGGGATTCTCGTGACTTAGGATTTGCGTGACGCGCTCGACGGGCGCGTTCCTTGGCACCTGCGGCAGCGGCTTGCTCATTACTTCACGAACAACAAGCTTGCGAAGATCCTTGCCCTGCAGAGCGAGATTCAGGATCTGATCTTCGTAGATCGTGCCGATCACAAGATTTTCCTCGAAAACAGGTATCTGCGAAATGTCTT
>Ga0206999_10145_pt1 | contig 17915 bp, 14 predicted proteins | sample Alteio_BWMinCont_92_FD_153482 | JGI IMG/M metagenome (GOLD analysis project Ga0206999, IMG submission 153482) | Enriched cells from forest soil in Barre Woods Harvard Forest LTER site, Petersham, Massachusetts, United States -... | ecosystem: Environmental > Terrestrial > Soil > Temperate forest >...
GACGGCCGTGGCCGATCCTCTAGAGTTACTGAAACAGGTTTGAGGCAGTCCGCCGGGCCAGTGCGACGGCCGCGGCGTTAAGGAGGCCTGGATGCTGTTCGCATCTGCTGTCGAGGTAAGTCACCGAGCCCTTGCGACTCCTGATCTCATAATCATCGGAGTCTATTTTGCCATTGTCTTCGGGATCGGAATGTACTTTGCCAGGAAGGAACGCTCCTCCGAAGACTATTTCCTCGCCGGCCGCGATATTGGGTGGTTTTTCATCGGCGCGTCCTTGTTCGTGTCCAATATTTCCACGGAGCATTTCATCGGCCTCTCCGGCACAGGCGCCTCCTCCGGCCTCGCCGTCGGCCATTTTGAGTGGCTGGCCTGCCTCATCTTGCTGATTTTGGGCTGGGTGTTCGTGCCCTTCTACTTGCGCAGCAATGTCTTCACCATGCCGGAATTCCTGGAGCGTCGTTTCAACCGTCAATGCGCTGTTTATCTGGCAGCGATCTCGATCATCGCCTACATCTTCACCAAGATCTCCGTGCAACTTTATGCTGCGAGCGTGGTTCTGGAGCGCGTTGCCGGGTGGTCCCTGTGGAAGACGGCCGTGGTGCTGGTGATCGCCACCGGCATCTATACCGTCGCCGGCGGATTAGCGGCGGTCATCTACACCGACACGGTTCAAACCCTGATCCTCATTACCGGCGCAGTCGCCCTCACCATCATCGGCTTGGGGCGCGTGGGCGGCCTCGAGCATCTCCGCACCATGGTTCCGCCCGATTATTTCCACATGATGAAGCCTGCCTCGGATGCCAATTTCCCCTGGACAGGCATTTTTTTTGGCGCGCCGATTCTCGGTATCTGGTACTGGTGTACCGACCAGGTGATCGTGCAGCGCGTCCTCTCCGCGCGTGATGAGGGTCACGCAAAAGCCGGAACCATTTTTGCCGGCTTCCTGAAGATCCTGCCGGTCTTCATGCTCGTGCTGCCAGGCATCATCGCTTTTGCGCTGTTTCCGGAACAGGTGAAAAAGCCAGACTTCGCCTACCCCACGCTGGTCCTCAATCTGTTGCCCGTCGGCCTCGTTGGCCTGGTGATGGCCGCATTGCTTGCCGCGGTTATGGGCGCGATGAGTTCGGTGTTCAACTCGGCTTCTACCCTCGTCACTCTCGATTTTTACAAAAAGCTCCGCCCGCAAGCTTCCGAGAAGCAATTGGTAAATTTTGGCCGCGTGGCCACTGGCATGATGGTGCTCCTCGGCTTGCTGTGGGTCCCGTTCATTCACTACATCAGCAGCCAGCTCTACATCTACCTGCAAAGCGTCCAGGCCTACATCAGCCCGCCGATTTCAGCTTGTTTTATCCTTGGCATTCTTTGGCCGCGGATGAACGGAGCGGGCGCCATCTCGTCTCTCCTGACCGGCTTCGTTCTGGGCGCCACCAGATTCGTTCTGGAAATCGCCGATCGCGCCAGCGGCGGTCACTTTGACTCCTCCGCTGTCCGCTGGCTGATCGATATGAACTTCCTCCACTATGCGATTTTCATGTTTGTGATCTGTGCCGTGGTGCTTGTCACGGTCAGCCTGATGACGCCGGCTCCGGACCGCAAGCGTCTCGCCGGGCTTACCTTCGCGACCGTCGATGACAAGATGGAAACGGTTGCCGTCGGCATTCCCCAGCGGAAGCCCGCGCACGAGACACCTGCGGAACATGCCATCAATGTCGTCTTCAGCCTGTTGCTGCTGGCTACCGTAGTGGGGCTCTGGATTTACTTCCGATAGCAGCAGGACCAGAATGGATTCGATGAGCACTGGCACCATCCACGCACTGAAGCCCAACGTAACTCAGGAGGAGGCTGTGCGCGCATTTTCCGGAGCCGGCGTATCCGCGCTCTATTGGCGAATGCGCAGCGGTCCTCTGCGCCGAATCGCCGATGCCTACGTCCCGTATTTTTTGTTCCGCGTCAAATACGCGGGCGCTCCGGCGCGGCTTTTCGCCATTGACGCAGTGGACGGCTCGCTGGACTTGTTCGAATTTCCAAGAATCCCGGTCGAACGGGAGCTGTTGGCTTTGGAGGATCGCAATCGGCTCGAAGCGGTTCTCACGCAAGAGCGCGCGGCGGAAGTTTTGCGAGACAAGGTCTTGCGTGTCATCTTCCAGCAAGGATTTTTCAAGCTTCGTGACGCTCGACTCGAAATCACTCCGATGCCGTGCGAACTGCACCTCCCCTACTGGCTTGGTTTCCATGAGCGCGCTGGATCAGTCCGCTGCCGCGTGATGGACGCAGTCAGGCGCCGCATGGAAGGCGCAAAAGCATGCGCGTTTTTCGAACATTGGCTCGCGGCTTGATTGGGCCGGAAAGCCACGGATCGTTTCTGCACAAGTAGAACGCACACCTTATCGTTCTTCTCATTTCTTTGCCTTCAGGGAGGGTGGACGTGAAAGAGTTTGGTCGACGCATCGGAATTGGGCTGCTGGTCTCCACTCTTGGGTGTGGAATTGCCTTCTCCCAGGGTTGGCAACATATTGGCAAAGTCCAGCGTGTCGAAAAGTTAAAAGATGGCGTTGAGTTATCTGCCGGCGCTTCGAAAGTTCGCGTCACGGTCTTCGGCGAAGGTATCTTCCGCGTGCGCGTCGCTCCCGGCGGTACATTCCCTAAGGATTCCTCTTGGGCCTTAATCGAATCACCCGCTCTCCCGCCGTTCAAGATCGAAGAAAACCAGAAGGAAATACGAATTATCTCTGGAAACGTGGTCGCAGCGATTGAGCGCTCACCGCTGCTGATCCATTTCTCCGATGCTGCCGGTACTGTCCTGCTCGCCGACGAGCCAACCCTGCCGATGGCCTGGAATGGCAAGCGCGTGCACGTTTGGAAAAAAATGCCGGCGGAAGAAAACTATTTTGGGCTAGGCGACAAAGCCGGTCCCATGAATCGCCGCAACCGTTCCTTCACAAACTGGAATACCGATGAATTCGGCTGGCAAGAATCGACCGATCCCTTGTATAAGACCATTCCCTTTTTTATCGGGCTGCAAAAGGGCATCGCTTACGGCATTTTTTTCGACAACACCTATCGAAGCGTCTTTGATTTTGGCAAAGAGTCGCCGGATTTCTTTTCCTTCGGCGCCGAAGGCGGCGAGCTGAACTATTATTTCATCGCCGGACCCCAGCCCAAAACGATCGTTGAACAATACACGGCCATGACCGGGCGCTCACCGCTGCCTCCGCTATGGACGCTCGGCTACCAGCAAAGCCGCTATTCGTACTACCCTGAATCGCGCGCGCGCGAAATCGTCAAGACTCTTCGCGACAAAAAAATACCTGCCGACGCCATCTACTTCGACATTGATTATCAGCAAGGCAACGCGCCTTTCACCATCAATCGCGAATACTTCCCGACCTTCGAGAAAATGATTGCCGATTTTCGCGCTCAGGGCATACACACGATTTTGATCACCGATTTGCACATCAAGAAAGATCCCAACCATGGCTACGCGCCGTACGATTCGGGGATGAAAAATGATGTTTTCGTTAAGAATCCAGACGGCTCGGTTTACGTCGGCACCGTCTGGCCAGGTGACAGCGTTTTCCCTGATTTTACTTTGACGCGCGTGCGTGATTGGTGGGGCGGCCTGTACAAGGATTTCGTCGGCATGGGCGCCGCGGGCTTTTGGAATGACATGAATGAGCCCGCGCTCTTCCTGCGCGCCGATAAGACCATGCCGCTCGACAACGTGCACCGTCTCGACGATGGCTCTACCCTCGATCATCGCGCCATCCACAATGTCTTCGGCATGCAAAACGTGCGCGCCACATTCGAAGGACTACGCAAGCTGCAGCCCGACGAACGCCCCTTCGTGCTCACGCGCGCTGCGTATTCTGGCGCCCAGCGCTATGCTGCCACATGGACCGGCGACAACAGCAGCACCTGGAATCACCTGAAAATGAGCACTCCCATGCTTTTGAGCATGGGGATTTCGGGATACCCTCTCGTTGGGGATGACATCGGTGGCTTTGCCGGCTCCCCTAGCGCTGACCTTTTAACGCGCTGGTTCGAAGTCGGAGCGTTCAATCCGATTTACCGCGACCACACCGCCAAGGGCACTCTGGACCAGGAGCCGTGGGTGCACGGCCCGGAACAGGAAGCCATTCGGCGGAAATACATCGAGTTGCGCTATGAGTTGCTTCCATATCTCTATACCGGAATCGAAGAAGCATCGCGCACTGGCCTGCCGCTCATGCGCCCCGTTTTTCTTGAATATCCGCAAGCTTCCGATTTCTACGCGAACAACCGGGATTTTCTTTTTGGAAGGGACTTCTTTGTCGCTCCGGTAACCACGGACATGGTTGATGCCGAGGAAGTCTCACTGCCTCCTGGCGACTGGTACGATTTCTGGACAAGTACAAAAGTTTCCAGCAAGGAAAAAATAACTTTGCATCCCCACCTTGACGAGATGCCGCTCTACGTGCGCGCCGGAGCCATTGTGCCGATGCAATCCGTAGTGCAATCCACGGACGAAAAACCGGACGGGCCGCTTAAATTGCTCGTCTACCTCCCGGATACCGCATCAACCGGCGATTGCCGCGGAGCGCTCTATCAGGATGACGGCCACACCTTCGCCTATCAAAGAGGAGAGATTTTGCGAATTGCTTACTCTTGTCAGGTTTCGCCCGGCGCGGCGACGGTCACAAGCGCCACGGAAAAGAACGCCTTCCAGCCGTGGTGGAAGAGCGCTGAAGTTACTATTTACGGCGTTGCCGCTTCGCCCAAAGAAGTTCGTCTTGCCGAGCAAACTTTCAAAGAATGGCGCTACGACACCCGCGCTCACACCGTAACGCTGACAATCCCTGAGGCCTTGCGAAACTGGACTCTTCACTTCGCTTTTTAAGCCCAGCGTCCGGCGCGCCTAGTTCAGCGCAAAAATCGAGATGGACTGCGCCGGCAGAGCCACCCTGAGTTCCCCACCAGCCAGCTCTGCTTTGGCTTCACCGAAGATGCGCTCGACGCTTGACGCTCTTTGGGCGGGCGTGTCCGCCAGAGGGATGCGAAGCTCCCGCGGCTGATCGGCATTATTGAAAGTGACGACGAGCCGTTCTTCCTCCGCTTCACGCACGAACACATAAGCAGAATCATCCGAAGCCAAATGCCACAACTGTCCGCCGCGCAGCGCGGCGTGCTCGTGGCGAATTCTGAGCAGCGACTGCACACAAGAAAAGATCTCCTGTTGCTCGCGCGTCCGGCCCTCCCGCGTAAACGCGTCACTGGCATCGCCAATCCATCCGCCCGGAAAATCCCGCCGGTTGTCGGGATCGCCTCCGCCCAGCATCCCGATTTCATCGCCGTAGTAAATCTCAGGAATCCCCCGCAGCGTAAGCGCGAGGCCGAACGCCAGCTTGAGCTTTGCCGGAGAACTGCCTTCAACGCTCGCGAAGCGTGGCACGTCATGATTCGCAAAAAACGGAACCAACATTTCCGGATGCGCGTACAAGGCATCGTGACGCAGCACATCCGCGATGCGGCCGGCGGGTGCGCCCCGCAACAACACATCCCTAATCGTGAAGAACATCGGAAAGTCGAAGAGTGTGGATAGTCCACTATCAATTCCGTCGTAGCGCTTCACTCCGCCCGCAAAAAACGAAGTTACGCTCGGATCGGGATGAAACACCTCGCCAACAGTAGTCAGGCGGGGGTAGAGCCGGCGCAATCCCGTGTGCCAGTCTGCCCAGAACTTCCGGCCGACATACGGAAACGTGTCCACGCGGAAGCCGTCTAACCCGGAAGTTTCCACCCACCAGATGCTGTTTTGCAGCAGATATTGCTCGACCACGGGATTCTCCGTGTTCATGTCCGGCAGAATCCCAAAAAACCACCCTTCCGTGAGATTTCGTTTCACGCCCGGTGCGGCATGTGGATCAATCAGCGATTCGAACGGATCATTCGAGATCCCGTGACCTCCCGCCTTGCCGTAGAAGCTGCCCTTGAGCGGCGAAAAGGAATCGATGTGATGTTGCTGCGTTCCATGAAACCAGTCCGGCAGTGGCGGATTAGAAACCCATGGATGTCTCGGACCCACGTGGTTCGGCACGACATCGAAAAAAACCTTCATTCCCTGCTTGTGCGCCGCCGCAACTAACTCCTGATAGTCCTTTACTGATCCGAGGTGCGGCTCGACAGCGTACAGGTCCACAGCTCCATATCCGTGATAATCCTGTGCGGCTCCGTTCTTCACGATGGGTGTGAGCCAAAGCGTGTTCACTCCCAGATCCTTCAGATACGGCAAGTGATTCTGAATCCCGCGCAAGTCGCCGCCATGATACGCGCGCGGTTTCGAACGATCGAGGGAGCCTCGCGTTTCTGCAGTTTCGTCATTCGCAGGATCCCCGTTCGCAAACCGGTCCGGCATGATTAAATACAGCACGTCGTCTGGCATAAGCCCTTGAAATTTTCCCAGCGTGGGCGTGCGTGCAACGAGCGGCAGTTCGAACGACGTCGTTCCCTTTGGCGCGGTAATCCGGCAGACTGCGGTTCCCGACTTCGTGTCCGCACCAATCTTCAGCCAGACAAAAAGATACTTCCCCCCTCCTGTAGCTTGCGTGCGCGAGACGCGCAGCGTCGGAAGATTGCACTCTACGTGCGTCGCCATCAAATCGTGCCCTGAGACCAGCAACAGCACCTCCGGCGTCAGTCCCACCCACCAGTTCGGCGGCTCCACTTTCGTGACGGTGAGAGCAGCGTTCTCGGCCTGCTCTTGCGGACGAGCCTGCAGAGCCGAAGCGCTGCAAGCAAGTGCCACAGTGCTAACAGAGGACAAAAAAAACCGGAGAACACGCGCCGCTCTGTATTGCGGAGAATGCAGAGACACTCGTTTCACGGGGAAAGCATAGGGAAAAATGCGGAGGGACGCCAGTCTCGATCTTCGGCACCGCCTGGCCAATCCGCTACTTTCGCAATGTTGGGCTTGGTGCGAAGACCAACTTGCCAAACACTTCCGGAACGTGGAAATTGGGCTCTGGCGTTCGCGTGGGTTGCCATGCGGAATAAAAACGGGGTTCAGCCGCCCCTTCGACGCGGTAAAAATTCACCTTCCAAGTTTTCGCGTGATCAAAATCCTCCACGAGGCATTTCATGGGTAGCGCCATCTCTGCCACCCAGGTCTTCGCGGATTCATTCATTACGACGCGGCGCCGCAAACCGCTTTTCAAGTCGTGCTTCTCTCCGGGCGCGATGCCCAGATCAATCCAAAATCCGTTCGGGCTGACTTCGAATTCTTTATATCGGCGGAGCTGCGACGGATCAGGTTGCAGGAAAACTTCCGCGACATCGCGATCCCACAACTGATCACGGCGGCCATTGGGGTCGGCGCCGGAAAAAACGGTGATCACGCGGTACTTGGCGCGAAACCGCAAATAGAGCCACTCCGGACTCCATAGCAACCGCACTTCCGTTTCTCTTTCCAGATCGGCGTTTTTCCCCTGCCAGTCCGCGTCGAATCGCAAAGGCTTTGCCAGCTCCCAGGAATTTCCGCTCGGAAATCCTTCAGCATCCGGCAATTCCGGCATTCGCACAGCCACGGCGGTCCGGTCGTCAGGCATAGTGTCTTTTCGAGAGATTCCCAGAAATCGCCTCGTGTGTTCCCCGCGCTTCAACTTGGGAGAACGTCACAGAATATCCAATGCCCGCGGATGCACAAGGAAAAAACGGCTAACAAAAGGAATTCTCTTGCGGCGTAACGTCCTCGGTGCCTCCCTCGCGGGTGCTTTCCATGAGCCAGCAAACTTTTTGCGCACCATGATTTTCGCCCTTCCCGGCTTGCCAGCGCAGTCGTGCTAGCATCGAATTTAGCCTCACCAAAGGATTTTCTGAAGTCATCAGGGCGACCGAAGCCCAGGAGCGCGGGAAATGATTGAGCCTGTCAACACCCAGGATTTCACATCGCAGCCGGAACGCCGCAAGCCGGAACAATTCGAGCATGTAAAGTTCCGCATCGCAGACGGCGTTGCAAGAATGACCCTCAACCGTCCGGATCATAATCTTCTCAATGAAGCCATGCTCCGCGAGATCGCCAGCGGAATCACGCATGCCGGTGAAAGCGATACCGTCAAGCTGATCGTCATCGATTCGGCTTGCAAAGTGTTCTGTGGCGGAATTGATATCGGCGAATACACCTCGCAGCGCGTCTTTCAGATGCTCGACGCGTTTCATGCCGCCTTCGCCGGAATGTTGGAAGTCGGCAAGCCAGTCATCTGCGTCGTCAACGGACCAGCGATCGGCGGCGGAGCGGAGTTAGCCGCCTTTGGCGATCTCGTGATCGCCACTCCGAAAGCGCGATTCGCTCAGCCCGAAATCAGTATCGGCATCTTTCCGCCGCTGGCGTCCACGATTCTGCCTTTCCTGGTCGGACCTAAAATCGCCCTCGAGCTCGTTCTTACGGGTGAGCCGGTGACGGCCGAGCGCGCTTTGGAACTCGGCATGATCAATCGCCTCGTGCCGGAGGCTCAGCTCGAACAAGCGGTAAAGGACATCGTCGACCGAATCAGCGGCCACTCTGGTCCGGTGCTGACCATGGCCAAGAAGGCCATTCTCGGCGGCATGGGCTTGTCGCTGCGCGAGGGTCTCAAGCATTCCATGGGCATTTTCTTGAATGAACTCTACCGCCTCGAGGATTCCCAGGAAGGCTTGCGCGCACTGGTAGAAAAGCGCAAACCCAACTGGAAAAATCGCTGAACAACGGCGGCGTTTTCTCAGCCATGCCATCTTTCGCCGGGCCGTTTTCAGTCGCGCATTGACACTCCCGCAGCCGCGTCATACACTCAATTTTCAATTTGCAGGCAAGGGAAGCGGGGAAGGCCGTGTGAATCGGCCGCGGTCCCGCCACTGTGATCGGCTGAAAAGCCGTAAGCCAGGCCACCCTCCCGAGCCGCAGAGGCCGTGCTCTTCGCGAGAAAGAGCCATGGCGCCCGCCCCAAGGTGTCTCGTGGGGCTTTTTTGTTGGTGCAGTAAAATTCCCTCGTCAGAGGAGATTCGTGAAAGCACTGGCTCGTCCGCCGCTCCGAAGCACAATTGCTGGCACAATCGCGGTTCTGCTCGCCTGCGCCGCGCCGGCGCGTGCGCAGAGCCCTTCACCGATCTCAGCGGCACCTCCGTCCTACCGGGAAGTTACCGACGAAACCGGCCGCGCGGTTCGTATCCCCCAGCCGGTCCAGCGCATCGTATCTCTTGCGCCGAGTTTGACGGAGACCGTCTACGCGCTGGGCTTAGAAGATCATCTCGTCGGAGATACGGAATACTGTGATTACCCCGCCGACGCACAGAAAAAAACCAAAGTCGGGGGCGGCACCAATCCCAGCCTGGAAATCATTGCCTCTTTGCATCCGGATATTGTTCTTGTAACCAAAAGCTTCAACCGTCTTGAGACCGTACATTCGCTCGAGAATCTTGGAATTTCTTCTTACGCCACCGATCCCCACACCTTAGACGAAATCATCGCTTCTTCAAAAAAGCTCTCCGATGTGCTCGGTGCTCCGGAGGCAGGCGCGTCGGTCGCCGGCGACATGCAACGCCGTCTCGCCGATCTGCAAAAACATCTCGGATCGCTGTCGCCCAAGCGCGTTCTGTTCGTTGTCTGGACCCAGCCACTCATCTCCATCGGGAGGGACACTTTTATCGCCGATGCGCTGCGTCGCGCGGGAGCCGTATCTATCGTGGATTCCGATCAAAGCTGGCCGCAGGTTAGTTTGGAAGAAGTTGCTCGCCTTCAGCCAGACTTCCTCGTCTTCGCGGATTCACATTCCGATTCCGTTGCCCCCACTGTCGAAATGCTCGCCACCCTTCCCGGATGGAAAATCGTGGATGCGGTCAGCAATCGTCGTTTTGCGGTCATCAGCGATGCCGTCAATCGCCCCGCCCCGCGGATCGTCTCCGCGATCGAAGAGCTTGCCCGCCAGCTTCACCCGGGCGCTTTCGTGGAGAAACCCGAGAACGGTAAAGAGAAGCTGGAGAAAGAGAATCCTCCGCCTAACGCCAAACCAGAGGCCCATTCTCCTCCCCCACTCGAGTTCATGCAGGCGCAAGTAACTATTCCTGGAGGCCGCCCATGCGACCACTGACGCTCCGCCGCCTCCTTCTCCAATGTCTGATCCTGGTGCTAATCCTGTTTGTTGTCGTTGTCGTCGCTCTCAAGTTTGGCGCTGTTCCTGTTTCGCTCTATGCTCTGGGCCGCGATTTGCTGTATCTTCTTCTCGGACAGAGCAGCCAAATTTCCACCGACTACGGCTTGATCATCGTCAATATCCGTTTGCCGCGCATTCTTCTGGCCATCATCGTCGGCGCCTCGCTCTCCGTCGCCGGTACCAGCTTCCAGGCTTTGCTGCGCAACCCGCTGGCGGATCCTTATGTATTGGGAGTTTCCAGCGGAGCCTCGGTGGGCGCCATTCTGGCCCTCATCGCCACACCGTTTCTTTCCTTATCACCGGCTCTTTCCGCTCTCCTCACTCCGCTCGGAGCATTCCTTGGAGCGGCCGCGACGATCGCCGCCGTCTACTTTCTCGGCCGTCGCGATGGTCAAATCGACAGCACCACCCTGCTGCTTGGCGGTGTCATTACCGGCTCCTTCCTCTCCGCCATCATCACTTTCCTCATGGGCACGGTCACCACCGGCAACACTCGCGGCATGGTTTTCTGGCTGATGGGCAATCTCTCCACCTCTTTTCAAAAAAGTGTTTATTGGTTTCTGGGGTTCGGCTTCCTCGTCGCCGCCGGCGCAATTTACACCACGGCTTCCGATTTGAATTTGCTTCTTGCCGGAGAAAAAGAAGCCATGCATCTTGGCGTGGACGTGCCCCGCGTTCGCCTGGTCGTCTACATCGCCGCATCATTCCTGACCGGTTTGGCCGTCTCCGTCAGCGGGTCCATTGGCTATGTCGGCCTGATCGTGCCTCACGTGATGCGCCTCATCTTCGGCTCGGACCATCGCACGTTGTTGCCGACGGCCGCGCTCGGCGGCGCCATTGCCGTCGTCTTCGCGGATACGCTTGCCCGCACCGTCGTCGCGCCGAACGAACTTGCCGTCGGTGCGGTTACCGCCGTTGTCGGCGCCCCGCTCTTCATCTACCTCCTCCGACGGAGGCTCGCTTGAGCGCCCTTTCGGCTCACGCACGGCATCTGGCCGAGGCCGGCCGCTTGGCCAACGAAATACGATTGAGTGTTGAGCAGGTCAGCTACGCTCATTCCGCAAATCCCGCGCAAGCCCCGCTCTTCACTCTCGAAGCCACAAGTTTTCAGGCCCGGCCCGGTGAAATCGTCGCCATTCTCGGCCCAAACGCCAGCGGCAAATCTACTCTCCTCAAATTAATTTCCGGTGCCCTCGCCCCGCTCTCCGGGCGAGTTCTTCTCAACGGCTTCGTTACTCACTCGCTTACGCCGCGCACTCGTGCCCAGCGCATTGCCGTTGTCCAGCAGGAGAGCGCTCTGCTCTTCCCCGCCCGCGCCTGGGAATTCGTCCTGCAGGGCCGCCATGCCCACGGCCGTTCCCTGCGCTTCGAATCCGAAGACGATGTCCTCATCGCGAAAAATGCCCTCGCCCAGGTCGGCGCTGCCGAGTTGAGCGATCGCTGGATGGATCAAATCTCGGGCGGAGAAAAACAGCGTGTCATCCTCGCCCGTGCCTTGGCGCAACAGCCGCTGCTCTTGCTCCTCGATGAGCCCACTCTCCATCTGGATATCGCCGCGCAAATCGGCTTGCTCGACGCGCTCCGCCGCCTCGCCGCCGAGAATCGATACACCGTCGTGGTCGTCACCCACGAACTAAACCTCGCTGCCGAGTATGCCGATCAAGTCGTCTTGATGCAGCGTGGCCGCTGCCTGCGCGTCGGCCCGCCCTCGGCGATCTATCAGCGCGAATTGCTCGAACAGGTTTTCCAGACGCCGCTCACGGTGGACTTCGGTTCCAACGGGCGGCCACGCGTTACCGTTTTGTCTGGAACGTAGTGAAAGAAAGTTTTGTAACCGGAAGTTTTTCTCGTTAACCCCAACCCTGCGGCCACGCGCCGCAGATCACATTCACCGCGAACTTCGTGCTCGGGAAGACGGATTGCCGGTTCCAGCCTCTTCGGAACCGACAGGAACTAAGCCGTCGCCGCCGCGCGACTGTAGGGCGGATTCAGTTAGTGCGCAGGCCACTGCGGCCAGTCGCTCCTTCGCTGAGTGACACCGCGGGAAGGCCCCGCAACGGTCCTCATAAAAAAGGCCCGGAGCTACCGCCAAGCCAGGAGACCGGCGAAGTTCGCAGCCGTGCGGTTCATTTGCATCGCACCGGACAACCTTCAACTCCCGCGCGAGAGGGAGCGGAGGACAAAATGAAAGCCACTCTTCTTCGTACAGTTTTTCTTCTCTTCTCAGTTCTCGTAGTTGCCGTTTCTTTGCCAGCGCAAAACAATCCATCCGACGCGCAGCTCTCGGGAAGACTCACTGATCTCTCCGGCTACGGCATCGGCGGTGTCAAAATCACCGCCCAACTCGCAAGCGGCCCGAACGCTCGCGTCTGGTCCGCAATTTCCACCGCTGATGGCGCCTATCTCCTCATTGTTCCACCCGGCCATTACACCGTTCATTTCCAACACGCGTCGTTTGCCGGCCGCGACCTGGTTCTCAATCTTGCTCCCGCCGAAAATCATACGCTCGATCTTCGCCTCGAAATCGAGCGCCTTTCGGACAACGTCGTCGTCACGGCCAACGCCCAGCCTATGGAGCTCGATCGCACTCCGGCTCCGGTGGATCTCGTCGGCCGCCAGGAAATCGAGCAGCGCCAGGCCGTTTCTCTCCCTGATCTGCTCTCCACGCAAACCGGCATCAGTCTCGCCCGTACCGGCCCCATCGGCGGTCTGACCACCATCTTCGTCGATGGCGGCAATTCCAGTTTCACCAAAGTCCTCATCGACGGCACTCCCGTCAATCTTCCCGGCGGCGACATGAACTTCTCAAACCTCACTCTCGACAACGTCGACAAAGTCGAAATCGTTCATGGCGCTGAAAGCGCTCTCTACGGTTCCGACGCCATGTCCGGCGTCATTCAAATCGTCAGTCACCAGGGCTCCACGCGCATTCCCGAGCTCAATCTATTTGCCGAAGGTGGCGGCTTTTCTTCCGCTCGTGGTGGTGCACAGCTCAGCGGCCTGCTCGGCAAATTCGACTACTCCGGCGCTGGCTCCTACTTCCATACCGACGGTCAGGGCCTAAACGACGCATTCTTGAACCGCAGTTTGGCCGGCAACTTCGGCTACTCCTTCTCCAATTCGAATCAGCTCCGTCTCGTCGTCCGCAGCAGCTCCAGTTTCGCGGGCAGCGCCGGCCAGACTCTGTTCGGCCCCAATTTTTCCGATGCCACCGCCTTTGACAATCTCAAGCAAGCTTCCGCGAATGTCTCCTGGACATTCGCCACTGGTGCTCACTGGACCCACCGCATCTCGGGTATGGAATCGCGCTTCCTCGACACCAACGGCTTCCCCGATTTCAGTTTCTTCGAAACCGCGCAATTCAACCGCGCCGGTTTCCTCGAACAATCCACTTATTCCTTCCGTCAAGGCGCAGCGACCGCTGGTTATCAATACGAAGTCGAAAATGCCGATCCTAACAATCTCAGCGGCCTTCACGCGCGCCGCAATAATCAAGCCGGCTTCCTCGATGCTCGTTGGCAGCCGCTCTCTCGCCTTACGCTCAGTGCCGGGGCCCGCGCCGAAGCCAACACGAATTTTGGCACGCGTGTTGTGCCTCGCGCAGGAGCCATCTACGCTTTCCGGCGTTCCCAATCTCTTTGGGGAGACACTCGCGCCAAGATTTCCTACGGCCAGGGGATCGAAGAGCCCACTATTTTCGAATCCTTCGCCGCCGATCCTTGCAATCCCGGCAATCCTGCGCTGCGGCCCGAACGCAGCCGCACCATCAACGTTGGCGTCGACCAGTTTTTCACCGCCGATCGCTTTCGCGTCTCCGCTGTCTACTTCACAAATCAGTTTCGCGATTTGATTAATCAACAGCTCGGACCAGCGAACCCCATCTGCTTCAGCGGCAATGAAATGCTTTATTTCAACACCGATCTTTCCCGGGCTCGAGGCATGAACTGGTCTGGCGAAGCCCATCTCAGTCACTGGCTCCTGCTGAAAGGCAACTACTCTTACGAAGACACCCGCGTGCTCAAAACCGTCGCCTCCGCCCCCGCCATCGAGCAACCCGGCAATCATCTCCTTCGCCGCCCCGTAAACTCGGGCAATCTCTGGCTGAGCGCGAATTTTCGTCGCCTCAACTTCAACCTGGCTGCCTATTTCACCGGCATCCGCACCGACAGTGATTTCGACGGTTTCGGCATTACTCGCAATCCCGGCTATGCCCGGTTCGATTTCGCCACTGCCTACAACTTTGGCCGCGGCCTGTCCCTGTACGGCCGCGTCACCAATCTCCTGGACAAACGGTATCAGGACGCCGTCGGCTTTCCCGCGCTCGGCCGCGATTTCCGCCTCGGCATGAACTATCGCTTCACCGGCCGTAACTAGCCCTTTCGCCTGTAGGGGCGCAGCACCGCTGCGTCCCAATCTCGGCAAGGTCTATCACTTTAGGAGATTTTCTTGACCTTCATCGAACGCATCCTCTTCTGCTGGAGCGGCGGCAAAGACAGCGCCATGGCGCTCCATTCGCTGCTCCAACAGAAGCAGTTCCAGGTCGTGTCTCTCCTCACCACCGTCACGGAAACCTACGACCGCATCGCCATGCACGGTGTCCGCCGTGAACTCCTGAAGCAGCAAGCCCAGTCCATCGGCCTCCCGCTCCACGAAGTCTTCATTCCACCCCAATGCGTCAATCCCATCTACGAAGCACGTATGGAAGAAGCCCTTAGCCTTTTCCTCAACCAGGGCGTTCGAAAAGTCGCCTTCGGCGATATCTTCCTCGAAGACCTTCGCGCCTACCGCGAAAAAAATCTCGCACGTATCGGCATGACCGCTCTCTTCCCCATCTGGAAACGCGATACGCGCGAGTTGATCCGCCACTTTCACGAAGAGCATTTTCGCGCCGTCGCCGCCTGCGTCGATTCGAAAGTTCTCGACGCCAGCTTCGCCGGCCGCGAACTCGACGCTTCCTTCTTCGGCGATCTCCCCGCCAACGCTGACCCCTGCGGCGAAAACGGTGAATTCCACACCTTCGTCTTCGATGGCCCCATTTTTCACTCTCCCATTCCCATTCGAACGGGAGAAGTTGTCAATCGTGATGGCTTTGTTTTTTGTGATCTATTACCTGAAATGGAGAAAGCAACAAAATGAACACCGAAATCTCTCAAAAAGAAAATCTGCTCTATCGCACGCTGCTCGCGCTTGCCCTAATCCTTCTCGCCGCCGCACTGCGCATCGCCCCGCATCCGTGGAACTTCACTCCCGTCGGCGCCACGGCCCTTTTCTCCGGCGCGCTGCTGAAAGACCGCCGCCTCGCCTTCCTATTCCCGCTTCTCACCCTATTTCTCGGTGACATCTTCATCGGCTTTCACAAACTCATCCCCATCGTCTACGCCAGCTTCCTCATCAACGTAGCCATCGGCCTAAGGCTTCGCGATCGCCGCACAATCTCGCGAATTTCTCTCGCCACGCTTGCAGGCGCCACTCAATTCTTCCTCATCACCAATTTCGCCGTCTGGCAGTTCCTTAGCGGCTATCCTCATACCGCTTCTGGCCTCGTCGCATGCTACGCAGCCGGCGTCCCCTTCTTCTGGAACACTCTTGCCGGCGATGCCTTTTATGTCGCACTGCTCTTCGGCGCCTTCGCCCTCGTCGAACGCTTCCTCCCCGCGCTACAGCCAACCACCCAGCGCGTTTCATTCAAATGACTCACTAGGGGCGCCGCCGCTGCGGGCGCCCCTTCCTCCACCAAACATGACCATTTCGCAGAGTCTCCTTGCAGCGATGCATCTCCCCAGGGTCGGCGTTGGTGTCCTCATCCTCGACGACCGCCGCCGCGCTCTCCTCACCCTCCGCAAACGGCCTCCCGAAGCCGGCTTCTGGAGCATTGTCGGCGGCAAACTCGAATACCTCGAAACTCTTCACGATTGTGCCGTCCGTGAAGCCCTCGAAGAGGTTGGAGTCTCCGTCTCCATCGAAGGTCTTCTTTGCGTCACCGACCATCTCCTCCCTCAAGAGAGCCAGCACTGGGTCTCCCCCGCCTACCTCGCCCGCGTCACAAAAGGCCGCGCCAAAAACTGTGAACCTCGCAAGACTCGCCAAGTCCGCTGGTTCCCCCTCGACGATCTTCCCCGCAAGGTCACCATGACCGCCCGCAACGCCATCGCCGCCTACACCCGCCAGTTTCCCAAATCGCCCAATCACCGTGCCCGCTGATGCTATAATCTTCGTCTCGTTATGGCGAAATCTACTCCAGTGGAGACCTCTCTGCTGCCGGAAGTTCTGGCGAAATACGAGCCCGTCATCGGCCTCGAAGTCCACGTCCAGCTGCTCACGCGCACCAAAATCTTCTGCGGCTGCTCCACCCGCTTCGGCGATCCACCAAACACAAATGTTTGCTCCGTCTGCCTCGGCCTTCCGGGAACACTCCCCGTGCTCAACAAGCGCGCCGTGGAAATGGCTATGCGCGCCTCGCTAGCCCTCAACTGCACTGTCCACGACCATTCCCGCTTCGCCCGCAAAAACTATTTCTATCCCGACCTCCCCAAGGGCTACCAAATTTCCCAATACGAATTGCCGCTGGCAACCGGCGGCGGGCTCGAAGTCGAAGTCGGCGGGGGAAAAAAACGCATCGGCATCACCCGTCTTCATCTCGAAGAAGACGCGGCCAAGAATCTCCACGAAGGTTTTTCCCAATCGGCCACCAAGGCCTACATTGACTACAACCGCTGTGGCACCCCCCTCAGCGAAATCGTCTCCGAGCCGGACATGCGCACGCCCGACGAGGCTTACGCCTATTTGACCACCCTCCGCCAGATCCTTCTCTACACCGGCGTCAGCGATTGCAACATGGAAGAAGGTTCGCTCCGCTGCGACGCCAACGTCAGCGTCCGCCTGCGCGGCGCAAAAGAATTCGGTACCAAGGTCGAAGTAAAAAACCTCAACTCTTTCCGTTACCTCCAAAGAGCTCTCGAATACGAAATCGAACGCCACATCGCCGTCCTCGAATCCGGCGGGCGCATCTCGCAAGAGACTCGCCTATGGAATCAAGCCGAAAGCCATACCGTCTCCATGCGCTCCAAAGAAAAAGCCCACGACTACCGCTATTTCCCCGAGCCCGATCTTCTTCCCGTCCACATCAGCGCCGCCTGGCGTGAAGAAGTCCGCCGCTCGCTCCCCGAACTCCCTGAAGCCAAGCGCGCCCGCTTCATCGCCAACTACGGCATTACTCCCTATGACGCCGAAGTCCTCACCAACTCGCAAGCTCTCGCCGATTATTTCGAATCCGTGGTCAAAGCCGGCGCCCCCGGCAAAGCCGCCGCCAACTGGATGCAAACCGAACTTCTCCGCGGCTTGAAAGATTCCGGCAAGGAAATTACGGCGAGCCCAGTCTCGCCGGCCAACCTGGCCGAACTCGTGAAGCTAGTCGAGTCCAGCAAAATCACCAGCGCCGTCGCCAAGAAAGTTTTCGCCACCATGTTCGAATCCGGCCGCACGGCTGCCGAAATCGTAGCCGCCGAAGGCCTCGGCGTTCAGGTCAGCGATTCCGCCATCGAACAAGCCGCCCGCGAAGTTATCGCCAAGAATCCCGACAACGTAGCCAAATTCAAATCCGGCAACGAAGGCGTCTTCAAATTTTTCGTCGGCCAGGTCATGAAAGCCACCCGCGGCCAAGCCAACCCCCAAGCCGTAAACGACATCCTCCGCAAGCTCCTCTCCTAACTCTTCTAATGGCCGGTCTTTGAGACCGGTTCAGGTCCAGCTGCAGCTCAA
>Ga0206999_10146_pt1 | contig 17904 bp, 17 predicted proteins | sample Alteio_BWMinCont_92_FD_153482 | JGI IMG/M metagenome (GOLD analysis project Ga0206999, IMG submission 153482) | Enriched cells from forest soil in Barre Woods Harvard Forest LTER site, Petersham, Massachusetts, United States -... | ecosystem: Environmental > Terrestrial > Soil > Temperate forest >...
CGACGGCAGTTTGCGGACCTACTCCTCCCTGCAGTCCGCCGATGTTTCGCCTTTGCACGCCGATCCCGATCAGGCATTGGTTCGGGTGCGGATGAATTGGTCAAGCGCACTGGGTTCGCTCGATGATGTGCGGGATTTGCGGGTGCGCCGTGACGGCTCGGTCTGGCGTGTGGTGTGGCCGAAACCCGCGTTTCCCGCAGTGCCGCCGCAGGTGGTGTCGGTGAACTACTTGCGCTGGGAAGTGATTGGACGTAACACGTCGCAGAACTGGGGGTCGCAGGACGTGGACTCGCCGAAAGTGCGCATCACGTCCATGAACGCGATCGCGCGTCCGGGCCGCGTGGTCATTCTCGGGGAAGTGGTAAATGAAGACACCATTCCCGCGTATTTGAACGTGAATGCAACCCTGCTGAAAGCCGACGGTTCGCCCCTCGATGAAGAAGGCAGCTTCGATCTGATCTCGCATGTTCTGCTCCCCAAGCAGGTTTCGCCCTATCGCATTGACTTTCCGGGAGTTCGCATGGAGGCGGTAAAAAGTGTGCGCATGGATGCGCGCGCTCTGTTAGTCCCGGCCAGCGCCGATCCGGTCATTGCGGTCGCCGACCAGGCGGTGAGCAAAGACGGATTGAACCGAAACGTGTTGAAGGGCGAGTTGGTGAATCAAAGCGGCCGCCCCGTCAACATCGCGCAGGTCCTGGCAGCCTACTATGACGACTCCGGAAAAGTAATTTGGGTCTCCGATGGTTATGTGGATCAGGCCCTCATGCCCCAGGTGCCCGTACCCTTTGCGGTCGATATTCCCAATGACATTGCGGAACGGCTGAAGAGTTATCGCGTCATCGTCAATCACTATTCGCGGACGAGCAACTAGCATGAAGCGTACTCCCCCCAGCAATTTCGAAAACTACCAGCGCCTGACCGTGTTGGCCTTGTTCTGGGTGTTGTCGGGTTGGGCCCGGGCGGCTGATCTGCACCCGCCCGCGACCGTGGAAGCAGGCCAAGCCTTCTCGATTCCCCTCCCGGGCTCCGGGCAAGGCACCCTCTATCTGGTGGGGCCGGATCATGTTGGGAAACGCGCCGTGAGTCTGGGGAGCGATCTCGAGATCAAGTCGAGCGAGGTGCGCGCCGCGGGCCGCTACCAGCTGATCCTGTGCGATTCAGCCTGCACGTCGGCAACCTTCGAGGTGAAAGCCGCGCAACCTGCGCACCTGAGTTTCTTTCTCCATCCTTCGCGAGTTCCCGTCTCCACTCCCAATTCGATTGATGGCACTGCATTTGTGTTTGACCAGTACTTCAACCTGGTTTTGACTCCGGCTGCGGTGGATTTCCAGATCACGCCGGCCAGCGGCAGCGGCTTTTCGCGGCGCGTTTCCACCCGGCACGGTGTGGCCTGGATGCGCACCGACTCAACCCAACATGAGGGGCGGGTTCAGGTGAGTGCCGCCTTAGGCAGCGTCGAAGAAGCGCGCGTGGTTCAACAGGTCGCGGCCGAAGCCTGCGCATTGCGCGTGAAAGCGGTGCCGAGCGGGAATATGGTGACTCTCGAGACCGATCCCGTCCGCGATTGCAGCGGCAATACACTTCCCGATGGCACGGTTATTTCATTTACCACGGTGGACCGGGAAGGCAAAACTACCGTGGACACGCCGATCAAGAAAGGGGTAGCACGAACCCGGCTCAGCGTGCACGGGCGGGCCCAGATCAGCGTCGCCTGCGGCGTGGTCGAGGGCAATGAAGTCGCCGTGAACGGAAATCTATGAAGGGTATGGCCCAGATGACGCGGTGGCTTCAGCTTTCGCTCAGAAACGCCTCGCTTGGTTTCTTGAAAGCGTCGAGCTTCGTTCTGGCAGCGGGTTTGCTGGCAATGGCCCAGTCGGCGCCCCAGGTTCATCTGGATGCGGACGGGCTGGCCCCGCGCCCCATCGAAGAACTCACCGGACAAACGATAGCGCGCTATTACGCGTTGGCGTGGCGGGATATGGCCAGCGCCCTGGACTCGAATAACGCCGCAGGACTCGGCGAAGAGTTTGTGGGATTCGCAAAAGATCGGCTTACGCGCAGAATCGCCGAGCAGAAGCAGACCGGCGTGCACCTTCGGATGGTGGATCACGGCCACCGACTGAAGGCGGTTTTTTATTCCACGGATGGGGCCGCCATGCAACTTCTTGACCAGGCCGAGTTGGAGATTCAAACCTGGGACGGAAACAAATTGCTCGATACACAAAACGCGCCTCGCCAGTACATGGTTCTGGTGACCCCCGGCGCCGATCGCTGGTATATCCGCGATTTGGAGGAAGTCTCTGGCAAACCCTTCTGAGGCGCGATCCGAGCGTCGGCTCGACAGCTCCGTTCGAGCAACTCCTGGCAGCACCGTCACATCGTAACGATGCAGGAATTCATTGATGAAACCTTACCCCTGTGCCTTTTTAGCGTATGTCCTGATCGCCAGCTTCGTGCCGGACGCGTGCACTCACGCGAATTCGCGTGACCTCGCGCTCAAAGATATCCCCACTTTGTCGGGCAATCCTAAGGTTCTCGCAGATTACCAGCCCTGGTTCGGCGATCCCGACCATATTGACGTTGGCTACAACAGCCTGGACCCGAATGTCCTGCGCAAGCAGATTGACAGTGCCCGCAACCTGGGCATCTATGCCTTCGCGGTGGATTGGTACGGCGCGCGCCGACCCTTTCTTGATCGCAGTACTGCGCTGCTCGAGCGAATTGCCAGCGAACAGCACTTCCACGTTGCCCTCATGTACGACGAAACCCAGGATGACAACGGACACGCCACCGAAGACGCCATGGAGGCGATGGACCTGGCTTACAAGAACTACATTGGCCCCGGCGCCCGGGGACGCGATGCCTACCTGCTGTATCAGGGACGGCCCGTGATCTTCGTATTTCCCAAGGGCGGCCACACCGATTGGCTCCAGGTGCGCCAGCAGGTGGATCAATGGGCGACGCCTCCGATCCTGATCTACCAGGACAATCCACCGCCGCAGTTCGCCAAAGCCTTCGACGGTGAATACGCGTGGGTCTATCCCGGGCACAAAGGGTGGGCCCCCGACGGTCAGGCTTGGGGAGAAGATTACTTGAGCGATTTCTACGCGAAGATGCGGAAACGTCCCGACCAAGTTACCGTGGGTGGAGTGTGGCCGGGCTTCAACGACGCGAAGGCTTCCTGGAGCTTAAACCGGCACATCGATCCGCGCTGCGGAAAGACATTCGCAGATACTCTCCGACTGTTTCAGGAGAACGACGAAGCCTCGCACCCCATTCCCTTTGTGCTGATTGCTACCTGGAACGATTACGAAGAAGGAACGGCGATTGAGCGCGGCTTGCCGCGCTGCGGCGAAACCAAAGCGGATCGCGCGCCGGGAGGACAGCCATGACCAGCGGACAAGCAAGCGCGGCCGCAATGTTCGAAATGCTGGCGGTTTTGCATCTCCATGAGCTTGCCCCCCCGGGCCAGCACAGCGAACCTGCTCCGCAGCTCGCACAGGTGCTCGCGGGATTAGAGAACATGTCCCCGGAGCAATGGTCTGAATTCCTGCGCTTTGCGGAACTGCAACGCGTCTACCTTCGCACCTTGCAGCTTCTGGAGAAATGGGCCGCCGCCGATCGATTCGCGGCGCCGTTTGACAACCTTCAGGATCTGGAGCGCGCCGAGCAATGCCAGGTCGACAACTCGCTCGCGAGTTTGCAAAAGGTCGTGCGCGCACTCGAGCAGACCGGACACACTCCGCTGGTGATTAAGACTCTCGATCACTGGCCCGATATCGGCAGCGATCTCGATCTGTTTATCGCGGCCACCGAGCGCGATACCGTCGACGCCATGCAGAGCGCGGTCGAAGCCGAGCCGCAGCCCCAGAGTTGGGGCGACCGATTAGCGCACAAATGGAACTTCCGCATTCCCGGACTGACCCGATTGGTGGAGATTCACGTGGGCTGCCTCGGACAAACCGGGGAACAGCACGAGTTGCCGGCCTTCCTAGAACAAACCAGCGAGACGCGCGAGCTGGGTCCTTTTCGCTTTCGCGTCCCGGCTCCAGAGGAGCAAGTCACGCTGGCAACCTTGCAAAGGATGTATCGCCATTTCTACATTCGTTTCACCGACCTGCTGAACCTTACCGGGCTCGTGCGGGCAGGCCGTCTCGATTTCACGCGGCTGCGCGCCTCGACCCGGCGCTGGTCCATCTGGCCGGGAGTAGCGACTCTGCTGAGGATCGCTTCGGACTACAACCAGCGCACCGGCGTTGGCCCGCTTCCGCTGCCCGACTTTGTGCTGGGCTCGGCCCGTTTCGGGGCCGACGTGACCTACGTGGGGAAACAGTTTTTACGCGTGCCTATGCTGCCGCACGGTTCGCTCTTGTACCTGCAGCAACTCATTGGAACGGGAGCGGCGCGACAGTTTCGCGCTGCGGCTCGCTTGTCGCTTTTGCCCGCGCTGGCTGCGGCCGCATTTGTGAATCTGCGGATTACGGGGGATGACAAGGGAATTTGGTAATTCGCGCAGCCGGCTCCGATAGCCACCGCATCCCATTATCCCCGGGGAGCGAGACCCTCCACCGACTCAAGCCAGCTTTCGCATCCAGAAACTGGAGGGCCAGACGCGGTCGCCATCGCGGGTGGGAAGAAAGCGGCGCTTTTTCCGAGGCATGTTGCGATAACTCTTTTGCCAGTGCGGAAAAGCCTTCTCGAGCGCGGTGGTTGCATGGCTTTGCATCGAGCTGCTGCCCCACAGCACTTCGAATTGCGGATTGAACATCAGCAAGGCCTGCAGCAGGTATTGCTCGGACCAGAACGCGAGATTATGCAACACCGCCTCGCGCGGATAGTCAGCGGGAAGGAAGATGTCATGGGCGTGGATCAGCACGCCGCCGGCCATGCGGGGTATAACTTCGAGATACTCGCGTACCACATCGCTGCCGATCCCGACGACGTGACTTGAATCCAGAAACAGAAAATCGCCGCGTTCGAGGCTGAGGAATACGTCGAGGTTCACATTCTGCACGGTTTGAGTAATGAGATGCACCCGATCGCTTAGCACCTTCTGCGGAAACCGATCCGGGTAGGGGTCAATTGTGGTCAGTTCGCCGCCCACTCCGTCCAACTTCAAGTTTTGATCGAGGGCCGCTGCCATGACCCGGCTGCTAAACCCGCCCCCCACTTCCACGATCCGTCGCGGCTTGTAATGGCGAACCATGCAGTAGGCAATCTCCGCATCGACGGCCTCGAAGAAGCCGTTGTTGTAGTTGTAACTCACGCTGAAAAACGGCGCCGATTCTGATTCCCATTCGCTTTGATATTGCGGAACCACGGTTTCGAGGAAATCCAACTGCCGTTCCGAGGCGAGGTCCAGCCCGACCGTCTCGCTCTCGCTTGGCCATTTCCGGGTCTCAAGTTCGCGGAAGTCGGGTACAGGCCAGTAGTAGTGGTTCGGACTCACCGTGATCCCGATGCGCTGGAACATGCGGAACACATTCCGCATCACCGCGAGCGCAGTCTCATTGTCGTGCAGCTTGCGAGCCAGGCTGAGCAGCGGCGGGCGGCGGGCGGTCATCTGCGGCCTGTCCTCCTTTCTGTTTCCAGCAGCGACACCGTGAAACGATCGAGTTTGCGGCCGAGATGTAGATTCATCGAAGCTCATCGACACTCCAAGCCCATTCGACCAACCTGGAACCGGGCCATGTAGGCAGACACTACAGACAGTGGCAGACACTGCGGACGCTACCGCAACAGGCACACGAAATGTATTCAGCTCTGATGCGAAAGACTCCACTGGGGTGGCACAAGAAATTTAAAAGAAGCAGGGCGGGTTCCTTTGGTTCTTCGCATAAGTACTTTAGATTCAGGCAAGAACAACTCAAGAACAACTAGGGTGAAAGATTGCGTGCATCGTTCGACCTCTGGCTTTTCGTTCGCGGGACGCATCGAAACGCATGCTGGATTCGGGTTGCCCACAGCGAAACAACCCTCCCGCATTCCTATTCATCAAAGCTCGGATTCGATAAACTAGGAGCAGCTCGTCTAATGAGGTCTCGATATATCTCAGGTTTGGCTTTGTTATGCGGCATGAATTCCCTGCTCCTGGTCGGGTGCGTGGGGTTGAGAAATCAGCCGGCCACTCCGGGAAGCCTCGAAAGCATTAACCACATCATCATTTTCGCGCAAGAGAATCGTTCTCTCGATCACTATTTCGGCGCAATGCGCCAGTACTGGGCTCAGAACGGCTTTGCCGATCAGTCCTTCGACGGTTTGCCGCAGTTCAACCCGGCCAGCGGGGTTGCTCCCCTACAAGGCCCGGCTCCCGCCGTCCCGGGCTGCGATCCGACCCAGCCCTATCCGGGTTTTGACGCTTGTTCGCCCGACACCAGCAATCTCATCAGTTCTTTTCACTTCACCTCCGTGTGTCAGGAAGAGCAGAGTCCTTTCTGGGACGAGAGTCACGTGGATTGGGACTACAATGCCCCGACCGGCACCGGTCCGGCCGCACTCAACGGATTCGTCCTCACCGCCGCGGATGACGCACGTCAGCAATCGCCGCCTTTGATGGATACGAATGGCATTCGAGCGATGGGATATTTTGACGCCAGCGACCTGAATTACTACTACTTCATGGCGTCCAATTTCGCCACCTCGGACCGCTGGTTTTCTCCCACCATGGACCGCACCCAGATCAACCGCATGTACCTCTTAGCCGCCACTTCGGCTGGCCATGCGGTTCCCCTGGCCGCCCCGGAAACTCCGCTGACTGCGACGACTATTTTCGAAGAGCTGCAAAATGCGGGTATTACGTGGAAGATCTATGTCGATACCGGTGGCACAACTTGTGCAACCTCCCCTACCCCGGCATGCCTCTACAACTATTCGTATATCAACGAGTTCACGTATGGACAAACCATCGTAAACAGCCCAACCCTGTCGCAAAATCTGGTGCCTCTAACCCAGTTCACAACCGATCTGCAGAATGGGACCCTGCCGCAGGTCGCGCTGATCGAGCCTCCCTCTTCCGCCGGGCTCGATGAACACCCCAACGATTTCGATATTTCTTCACCCGCCAGCGTTCAGGGCGGAGCCCAATTCGCCTCCAGCCTGATCAACGGTCTGATGAATAGCTCCAGTTGGAGGGACTCCGCGCTGCTATTTACTTACGACGAGGCCGGAGGTTTCTATGATCACGTCTCGCCGCAGCCGATGCCCAGTCCCGACGGCATAGCGCCAATGGATTTGCTGGCCGGCGACATTTGTGACGCACCCGGACAGATCGGAACCGGGACTTGTGATTTCACTTATACGGGATATCGCGTGCCCATGATGGTCGTCTCGCCCTACGCCAAGAAGAATTACGTTTCGCACACGGTTTTCGACTACACGGCAATACTGAAGCTGATCGAGACCCGCTTTAACTTGCCTGCTCTGACCAAACGCGACGCCGCTCAGGCCGACATGAGCGAGTTCTTTGACTTCGCGAACGTGCCTTGGGCGAGTCCCCCGAATCCGCCGGCTCAGGCCACAGGCGGCCAGTGCACTTTAACCCCTCCGACTCCTTGATGATTGGGAACTACCCTCCCGGAACCGAACTCGGGGAGTTTTATCGTCCGAGGGCGAGAGTGATTACGGAAACGAACCTCCTGGTGGGATAATCAATTCCGTCAAGATTCAGCCAGCGTTCGGGCTGTGGTTTATTTTCCTCTCCGTTTGTTCTTGTCTTGCATCAACCCGGCATTACTACATCGCAGCCGAAGACGTAACCTGGAATTACGCCCCGAGCGGTCACACCCTGCTGAGCCAGTGCCCAAGCCGTTCTAGGTTGGGTATTGTTTCCGGCATCGGTGAAATACGCAGACGGGATCAGCTGGCGCGGGCAGAGCGAGGGCGAGTGTTTTAGCGTGCTATGGCGGGAGCAACAGCATCCCGATCTGCCGGTGTTGCCTCCCCGGCAGATCGAGATAAATTCAGACTAGCTGCGGCTCAAAAAATAGGTTCTAGAAACATTGGAAGTTGAGGCTGACCTGTCCGGCCATCAACTGGTCCGAAGTTGATGTATTATTCAGCACCCAGACCGGGGCGCGATCTCGGTTCCCCCCCGTGGAGTTGATGTAATAGCGCCAGCGTATCCATCCGTAAGTGTGCTTGACCCTGTCCACCGGATTCACGTCGGTATCCACCCCATACTCAAAGATCTCACGAAACTTACAGGAGTTGACGTTCCCCGAAGCGGTGCAGCTGTAGGTATATTGCAGCGGCAAAGTTGTGACGGAAAACGGCTTGGGTGGGAACGCGCGATGGTCGGTGATGCCGAGGGTGCCGGGAGCCTTCAGCTCCATCAAAGAATAGTTGAGATTCTGCGCCGAACTTTGCTGTTCCTGCCCTACATAGGTGTAGTAGTTCGTATTGACGGGCAGGGCAGAAGGCGGGGGATTCCAGAACGCACTGTTGCTTCCTCCCGGGGTCGCGCACCGGGGTGCCCAACGCATCGAGAGGTCGGCGGCGTGGTTCTCACTGCCATTGTTGAATTTTCTGCAGCTCCTCGGATCGTTCCAGTGGTTGACACCCTTCCAGCTATCCAGTTCTGTGACCCATTGGTAGATAAAGTTTGAATCGTAAAGATTGATGTCCCAGGGGTTGCCGTGGGGATTTTTCACGTAATACACCTTGGACTGACTCTCATCCCATAGGGTGTACACGTACGACGAGGGCAGGCCTCTGGTGAGACCTTCCATGTGGTAACTGGAGGCCAGTCCCGGGTCCATCATCATGACACTCAAGACATCCCAGTCGCCGCGCCCTGCCGGACAAGAGATGGTGGACTGAGCCTGGCCGAAAGCATTCAGCGGCACACCCGCTGCCAGCGCCAGCAGCCCGCAGAGAACGGCGAGTCCGCACCCCGCGGTTCGAGAGCCGGCTCGCTTACTTTCCCGATGGCCAGCGAAGTTGTCACACACGAAGAGCGCAAAAAAGGGCGCAAAAAAGTCCCGCGGGTACTTCATCGTTGAATCTCCTAAGATTTGGTTTTGGGGTTTCTGCGAACAATATAATTTGGAGAATGTCAATAGGGTAGGTTACGGAAGTGCATTAAAAGAAAGCTGTACCGTTTTAGGGGCTATTACCTTGCCTCTCCGCACTCGGCGTTTCCGGGGAGTGGACTGCCACTCTTGCGTAACGGTTCGGTCCATTTCGGTCCATAACGAAGCGAAATACGCTTCCTGGGCGCAGATGAAAAAGCGAAAAAAGTTTACTAGTCAGCTAGTAGCAAGAAAGCAAAGCGTCTACTGAAATGTTAAACCTACAGGCTTCACCGGATTGTTCCCTTCACACGCTTTGCCTATGTTGCTCATTAGCGATAAGCTGCAGGTAGGATTAGGCCAGGAAGAACAGGAAGACAGCGTTTGCGCGGCGTAGGGGCCCAACCACAGGCACGAGTTATGAACCCATCCAACCTTCAAACGTGCTGAGCGCTCCGGGCGGGCAGCCAGGCACAAGCAAGTCGCGGCCCGCACGGTTCATGAAACAGCGCCGAGAAAAGGCTCACAGCGCAGGAAGATGAATCCAGAATTCCCTTGTAGGGTGTTCGGTGCGAGAGTTCTTTGTTCGAACGACGGAGTTCGCAATCGGTATCTGAAGCCGGAAAGGCTTTCGCTTGGTCCGTATTCTTCTAGTCGATGATAATCCCGCCGTTCGGCGTTATCTGCGTGCGATTCTTGAGCAACAGGAATCGTGGCAGGTGTGCGGTGAGGCGCGGAATGGGGCGGAGGCTCTCTACCAGGTCCTCGAGGCGCCTCCGGACCTGATCGTGCTCGACTATCAAATGCCCGATCTCAATGGCGTGGATGTGGCCAAACAGATTTTTGCGCTCTTCCCCAAGATTCCCATTCTGATGGTCACTCTACACCTCTCCAATCAACTGGCAGAAGCGGCTCGACAGGCGGGCGTCCGTGGAGCCTGTGCCAAGCAGGACATCGGGTCGGTCGTCGAAGCGGTCGACGTATTGCTGCACGACAAGACTTATTTCCCCGTCATTTCTGCCGGTCCCATCGCCTAACGGCGGACCGGACTGAACCCGATGCTCGTCAAATATCCCAGTCTAAATACAGGATTCCCTGTATTGGACCTCGCCAACCGGAACGTTAGCCTCAGTGGGTTAAGGGGCCCTCTCTTCCCCGGCTTGTGGGTGTTCAATCAATCATGTTTTTTGGTCAGGCTTGTCACCACGAAAGATAAAGATTAAAGATAGAGTGTGGCGAATCGTCTGGTCTCCCCAGAGGACTGAAACTAAATGACAATTCGCATATTGCTGGTCGATGATCACCCGATCGTAAGGCAGGGCTTGAAGACACTTTTGGAAGGGCACTCAGGGTGGGAAGTCATTGGAGAAGCGGCTGACGGGGCGGAAGCGGTGGAGAAGGCAAAGAATTTGAGCCCTGACGTCATGGTACTCGACGTCACCATGCCGAGAATGAACGGGTTGGAAGCTTGCCGCGTGTTGCGCCAGCAATGTCCCGGACTAGAAATCCTATTTGTCACTCAGCACGATTCTCCACAGATGATGCGAGAAGCTCTGGAAGCTGGTGCCAGGGGATACGTGGTAAAGTCCAACGCCGCCCGCGATCTGCTGGCAGCCGTGGATGCGGTAAGCCAGCATCGGGTCTTTACGGCTCTGAATGGCCGGAATGTGGCTGAGTTACGCTGAGGTTCCTGCTGAGGTTACGCTGACGCTGCAGCTCCATCTGGATCGGGAAAGAGGAGAGTTATGAAGCTGAGAATCTTGTTAGCCGATGATCATGAAATCGTGCGGCGCGGATTGCGCGCCCTGCTGGAAAAGCATGAAGGCTGGGAAGTCTGCGGCGAAGCCAGCGATGGCCGCGAGGCCGTCGAGAAGGCCTTGCAGCTGAACCCCGATGTCGTCATTGTCGATATTGGGATGCCCAACCTGAATGGCTTGGACACGACTCGTCAGCTCTTGCAGCATGATCCTCACTTCAAGGTAATCGTGCTCACCATTACCGATTCCGATCAGGTCATTCGCGAGGCACTCGATGCTGGTGCTCGCGGTTTCGTTTTGAAGTCCGACGCAGCGCGTGACTTGGTGTCAGCCGTCGAAGCGCTGCAGAACAAACGCATGTTTTTCACGCCCCGAGTGAACGACCTGGTATTGGCCGGCTTTCTCGAAAAAGGGCAGACCGTTTCCAGAAATGAGGCGCCCAAGCTGCCGACTCTGACTGCGCGCGAACGCGAGATCACTCAGTTGCTGGCCGAAGGCAATAGCTCCAAGGAAGTTGCGTCGCTTTTGAACTTGAGCACCAAGACTGTCGAAACTCACCGAAGCAATATCATGCGGAAACTGAGCTTCCACTCCATCCGCGATCTGGTGGTTTACGCCATCAAGAACAATCTCATCCAGATCGAACTGCCTCCCCCACCCCCCAAGACACCGACTGGTCCCGGGCCCACAGCGGCGTAAGCCCTGGTGGCCCGGTACGGGTTTTCCAGCAGATAATTTTCAGCACGGAACCCGGCTCGGTGGGGCGATTCGCCGCGTGCGAACTGTCCCTCGCCGCGCGCCCCAACGGCTTGATCTGGGTTCTGGGTTCCGGGCTCTCGGGTTGGATTCCAACCCGCACCGACTGCGAAATGCGCGCGATCCGCGTCATTGCCTCGACTCCATCGAGAGATGGTCGCTACTCCCCACTTACTGGCCACATTTGCACCACGCGGCGCCACCCCTTTCCGGATCTGCTCACTCACGTTGCCGGGCCCACCTAGGATCGAGCGAGAAGCATCCGGCAAACTTCCTCTGCCTTTTAAGGCAAACACCTGATTGCCAAAAAAAAATAATCAATCGCACCATAGATCTGACGACTCGAGGCTTTACTTCGGCGGAAGAACTTACACGAATCTCAAATTGTGGGGCGGGTAAACCGTCTTTAAATGCAATGAAATAAGGGTTTGGCAAGGTTTGTGCTTTGAAATCATTAGCGTGGACGCATTCCCGGGCATATCCGGGGACCGCATGCCCGCGTACCTCGAAATTTGCCCGGGGTCGGAGATTTCGACCGCTCATATTGGGAGGTAGAGAATGCTTCGAATCCTGATTGCAGATGATCACGAAGTTGCGAGGCAAGGGATTCGCGCGTTGCTCGAAGCTCATCCCGGCTGGGAAGTTTGTGCCGAAGCCAAAGACGGGCGCGAGGCGGTCGAACTTGCCGCCACTGTGAACCCTGCTCTGATTCTGCTCGACATCGGTATGCCAAATCTGAACGGACTCGAGGCCGCCCGCCAGATTCTGGCATCCTCGCCCGAGGTTCCCATCCTCATACTCACCATGCTCGATTCCGATCAGGTCGTGCGTGAGGTGCTGCGTGCCGGAGCCCGCGGCTTTCTGCTCAAGTCGGATGCCGGCCGCGACTTGGTCGCAGCCGTCGAAGCTTTGCAACTGCGCAGAACGTTTTTCACCACCAGAGTGAGTCAGATGGTATTGGATGGGTTTCTCGATCGTGAAAGTCCTGACAGTCAAGAGGAAGGAAGCGAGAAGAAACAGGACGGGGCCGCGACTGTGCTCACCGGGCGGGAGCGCGAGGTGATTCAATTACTGGCCGAGGGAAAGACCAGCAAGGAGGTCGCTGTAGCTCTCCATCTTAGCGTGAAGACCGCGGAAACCCATCGCACCAACCTGATGCGTAAACTGGGTTTGCATTCCGTTGCCGACCTGACGCTTTACGCCGTGCGCAACGGGATCGTTCAGGTATTTTAGGCCTTGGCCTCAGCCCATTTTCTACACTGCATTCCGTAGGGTAGAGCGCAAGTCAGCGCGAGGGTAAAGCGCATCCCCGAAAGAGTTACCTACTTTACGGGATGGACCGTGCTCGGCTTTCTCGATAGCTTGGCGTGAGTAATTCTTGTTCAAAAGTCTACCGGAAAGGGATGCTCCCAATGCTGTTTACCATCGCTGCCCTTCTGCTGATTCTGTGGTTACTGGGGATGGTCAGTTCCTACACGCTGGGTGGATTTATCCACATCTTGCTGATATTGGCCATTATCGCGGTCCTGGTGCGGATCATTCAAGGTCGAAGTCCCATCTAAAATGCACACCAGCGGTCGTTCACGCCGGCCTGCAGGTGCCAGCTTTCCTAGGCTTCAGCTGTTGGTATCGAGGCTAAGATCCCCGCGGGGAGCGGCCAAAGGGGCAACCAACCTTCTCCGGTTTTCGCCATCTCATCGATCGGACAGCGCGGGATCGCGTATCAACTTGCGACATAGAAACGGATCAGCCGAACCAACGAAAAATCGCCTAAGCCATACTTGCCCCGGCCTGGCCGGAAACTGAATTGATTGAACCAATCTCAAAGGAGAGCAAAATGAATAAGGACCGTGTGGAAGGGAAAGTGAAGGACATCACCGGGCGCGTTGAACGCCAGGCGGGGGAATGGACGAACGATCCCAAAGCGCAAGTCAACGGTGCCGCGAAACAGGCCGAAGGCAAAGTCCAGAATGCCTGGGGCAAGGCTAAAGATGCCGCGAAACAGACGGTTGACGATGCCCATGCCAGCTCCAAGCCCCCACAACGGGTTGGGGATGAGACGGACTCGGAAGAGCCAGACGCGAAGGATGCTCGCCGTCAGGGCTAGTCCGCGCGGGGCCGGAGATTAGGTATTTCTTCCGCGCGCCGTACAGCAATGCCCGCATTGCGAGGTAATTCGTTGGGGATTATTCTCCCCTCTAGAAGATCCACAGAGTGCGGGCCCCCGCACTGCCCCGAAGCAGGGTGGCCAGCTACTAAAAGCTGCACCCTGCATTTTTCTGCTCGTACTTTTCGCAATCGGCACCACCAGAATCCCGCCGCAAGAATAGATGCATTCCAGTATTCCGGCGCGCCCGGCAATGGTTTCAAATCATCAGCAGCAAAAGGCACGTTGAAACTCGAGGAGGTTCGATTATGTTACGAGCATTTAGCGCGTTTCTCGTAGTGTTCTCGATACTCAGCCTGGTCGTGCATTTGAACGCCTTGGGCGACGTGTTCGCAATGGCAGCCCTTTCCCTGTTCGCTATCGACGAACTGGTTCTGAAGTTCGCGAAGACACCGCGCCATTCCAGGATGCCAGGAGAGCCTCTCAGGTAGTTCGGAAACAACTCCAATTTTTGTCTGTCAGGCTTTTGGTCGGTCAGCCTTTTGGTCGGTCAGGCAAAGGTGATGAACGTCCGCCGCCCCCTGAAGGTCAGAATGCGGACGCGCCTAAGCGTGCTTTGCCGTCCGCCGGTTCGGGACTGTCGAGTCGCAATTCACAGAGTTCCGCAATCAGAGTTCCCGCCCACTGATAAATGTTGTGTTCGCGAATCGCGCGCCGCATATGCTGCATGCGAGATTGTCGTTCCTCGGGGTCCATTTCCAACGCCGCCCGAATCGCCTCCGCCGTTTGCTCGACGTCGTAAGGATTCACCTGGAGCGCGTCGCGCAACTCTCGGGCCGCTCCAGTAAAAATGCTTAGAATCAGGACGCCATTCTCATCATTACGGGCCGCCACAAACTCTTTCGCGACCAGATTCATGCCGTCGTGCAGCGAGGTGACCAGACATAGGTCGGCGCCTTTATAGTAGGGCTCAATCTCTTTGTGACTGTGCGACCGGTTGAGTAAAACGATCGGCTTCCATTTGTCCTTCTGAAAACGCCAGTTGATCCGCCCGGCCTCCGCCTCAATCTCTGCCTCCAGGTCGTGATAGCGCTTGAGGTGACTGCGGCTCGGCGCGCCAATTTGCACAAAGGTGAACTGGCCTTGATAGCGCGGATACTTTTCCAGGAAGCGCTCCACGGCCAGAAATCGCTCCAGGATTCCCTTGGTGTAATCGAGTCGATCCACTCCGACTCCCAGAAAAAGCGCCTCGACATCCAAGTTCTTCAAAAGACCAGAACGGCCTTCGTCGACTGATTCGCCGGAAGCGTCTGCGGTCAAATGAGTGGCATCCACACTGATCGGAAATGGATGAACGGTGGTCACATGACCCAGACGTTGAATCGTGAAATGTTCCCAGTCGATTCTTGATTCCATGACCCGATCGGCAGTCTGCAGAAAATTCGTACAGTGGGACTGAATGTGAAAGCCCACCAGATCAGCCCCCAGCAATCCATCGACCAGCTCGCGTTGCCACGGACAAATCCCAAACGCCTCGGGATTCGGCCAGGGAATGTGCCAGAAAATCGCTACCCTGGCGTCCCGCCTTTTTTGTTTGATCATCCGGGGCAGTAGCGCGAAGTGGTAATCCTGCACTAGAACGACAGGCTTCTCGGTATCTTTCATCTCTTCGAGTAGGGCGTCGGCGAACTTTTGATTGACCGCCTGATATTGTTCCCAGTCGGCGGCGCGAAAAATAGGACGGGTATGCGCGATATGACAGAGCGGCCAGATTCCCTCATTGGCGAAGCCGTAGTAATAGCCTTCCTCTTGTTCCTTTGTCAGCCAAATCCGGCGCAGCGTGTATTGAGGATCGTCCGGAGGAACTGGCAGCCGGTCATGCCGGTCTACGGTGTCGCGATCGGCGGTTCCGCTGCCGTGCGCGAGCCAGGTTCCATCGCATGCGCACAACACTGGCTCAAGGGCGGTTACCAGGCCGCTCGGCGGTACGCTCACTTCCACCGACTTACCGCGCCGCATGTGGATGTAGGGTTCCCGGTTCGAGACCACAAACAGCCGGCTTGCATCCAGGCGAGTGCGAAGATCCGCGGTCAGCCTTTCCGCCGTCCATTGCGACTGCCCTTCCGCCCGCAGTCTCGCTTCTCGTTCCGCGGCGCTGCGAGCGCTATTGAGACTCTGCGCAAGAGTGGCCACTTCCCGCGCCAGCGGCGGGAACAACTCCCCGTCCGGGGGGCCCATCCGCGAGGACGGTTCGCGCCCGGTTCGTAGAGCTCTCAACCAATGCGCCGTCCGCGCGATTGGTCCTTCGATACTCCAGCGCACGATGAGCAGGGTTATCAGAGCAATCAGGATGGCCTGCGCCAGACCGCTCAGAAACGTTTCCCGCCAAATGCGCATACTCTGCGCCCGAATGTATCCCGCGTCATGCACGATAGCCAGGGCTCCCAGGAATTTATTCGGGCTGTACAGAGGCAGGACGCAGATGTGCACCGGCTGATCGGCCAATCTCTGAAATGCATCAGCCTCGCTGTTTTCCTTCAGGGTCTCAAGAACCACCGGCGGCGCTTCTCCCATCTTCGGGGCTAAATCGCCGGTGATGGCAATCACATGACCTTGGGGATCATAGACCGCCATGCCGATCAAGTTCTCGCGATTGGCGAACCGCTGCGCGGTTTTCCGCAGGGTGGGAAAAGCTCCCTTCTCAAGGTCCCGCTCGACGCTTCCCGCCAGGCTCTCGGCCAGAACCTCGGAGCGCCTTTGCAAATCCCGTCTAAGATTTCGCTTCCCGACCCAGACCTCATATTCAGAAGAGCACAGCAAGACCAACATCACACCCACGATCAGGGACACGATCAGTCGGACGCTCAGCAATCGCATCGGTTCATCCCCAAAAAGACCGCCCTGAGTGGTATCCAGATATCCGCAGGCTCTTCCCAGTAAATCATTGCCAGCCGTTTGTTTCGAGCCCTAATTCGATGCCACTTTCTGCCCTTTAGCTGCCCTGAGTCTCGGCCCCAATTTCCTGCCCAGCTCCGACTCTTCTGCCACCCTTCTCTGCCACCCATGGATTGGCGAAATGCGGGGAGAAAATGCGGGGGAAACGGGGGGGAAAGACGATAAACACATTTTTGACCGGCGTACAGGGAACGCTTGATAGACCCTGCTCGAGCATTGAAGTAAAACTGCCACAAACGCGGGATGGAAGCTTCAGGTGTAGTCGCCACTAACTCGGGAACTGATACGCCAACGATTGCCAGGGGCAGTTAGGTTTGGGCATCGTTTACCAGCCGACTTCGTCTTCGAAGAGCTTCTAGTTCGAAGAGGTTGCAGTAGAGGTTCCAGTATGAGAAGAACGAAGAATGTGTTTGCTGGTTTTTTGTTGGCGGTGACGCCCCTGGTGTTTGGGCAGGAGCCGCCACTGACTCCACAACTCCCCGAGGACGCCTTCGGAGCTCGACAGCTCATTGCCTGGTCGCGATTGCAAAAGCCGCAACCGGCGCCGCAGCCCATGCCACCCCAGGACACGCCCCTGCCGCAGCCCGGCGGCAATCAGCCGGCGGATCCTCAGATTCCTTCGCAACCAACTCCGAGAACCCAGTCCTTCACGGGAAAGATCTTGAAGGACGGAAACAAATATGTCCTCAAGGTTAGGAGTAACACCGCCTACGAGCTCCAGGATCAGGGGGATCTGCATCAAGCCGATCTATCGCAGTACGAGAATCAAACTGTAAGAGTATTCGGAAGCCTCGACACGGGCAGCAACACGATCCGCGTCGTCAAAATTGAATTGCTTTCCTGACAAACCGCTTTACCGCAAAAATCGGCATAGGGCGGAGCGGTCGCCCGCTCGCCCCAGTCACACCACCCGGACATGCTGGTCCGTATCCGGCGGTTCCGTTCGGTTCCGCAAAAGCGCTTCCCAGCATCGCGGAACACCGCGCGAATCGAAGTAGGCAGTCGGAAGGCGTACGCCAAGGCCGGACCGTTCGCCCGGGGCCACGGGGGACTGCCCCGCGGTTGGAGCCGCCAGCAGTGCCGAGGTTGCTTGGCAGTTTGCAGCCGCCTGCTTACACGGCGACTCCGAAGGACCTGCCGTATCATCTTTCGTGCATCGTTCCATCTTTCGCACAGCATGACGATTTCTCGTCGCATTCTTGACACCATCACCTCATCAGGTTGAGCACGGGACTTTCACCCCAAGCTGTTCAACAGGCTCGGCACACCCAATCGGCATAGGGGGACGGGTCGCCCCGCCTCCCCTGCCACACCACCGTAC
>Ga0206999_10147_pt1 | contig 17828 bp, 10 predicted proteins | sample Alteio_BWMinCont_92_FD_153482 | JGI IMG/M metagenome (GOLD analysis project Ga0206999, IMG submission 153482) | Enriched cells from forest soil in Barre Woods Harvard Forest LTER site, Petersham, Massachusetts, United States -... | ecosystem: Environmental > Terrestrial > Soil > Temperate forest >...
AGGTGATTTGCTTTCTTCCGACATAATTTGTTAGTTAATCCTCACTCCTGAGCTCCGGCAACCCCAAAAAAGCAATTTCCCAACAATATAATCCAAGTTTGACATTATAGGCCTTTTGCTGTTTGATTGGGTCTTAAGTGAATACCACGCGCCTGATTATTGGATTCAGCAGCGCCCGCCGAATTCGGTAGGGGAGGCAACGCCTGCGCCGAATTTTAATGCGCAGAAGACGGTTGGCCCTCCCCGGTTTTGTTTCTCCCCGGCTCCCGCGTGGACGCCCCGCCGGTTTGGCGCGTCCACTTTTTCTTCGTTAGCCTGCTTTTTCCATTTTCCATCCTCCCTTTTCCATCCTAGTCTTCCCCTCCGCTCCCATGAGCACCGCTTCCAAATCTCCCACGCCCGGCCTCGTGCTGGCCTATGACACCACCTTGCGCGACGGCACGCAGGGCGAAGGCGTCTCCTTCAGCGTCGCCGCCAAGCTGCGCCTGGTCGAAAAACTCGACCTGTTCAGCCTCGACTACATCGAGGGCGGCTGGCCCGGCTCGAACCCGCGCGACGAGGAATTCTTCGAGCAGGCGCGCGACGTAAAACTCAAGCACGCCAAGCTCGCGGCCTTTGGCTCGACGCGCCGGGCGAAGACGCCCGTGGCCGAGGACGCCCAGGTGCGCCTGCTGCTCGACGCCCGCACGCCGGTCGTGACCATCTTTGGCAAAACGTGGCTGATGCACGTCACCGAAGTCCTGCGGACGACGGCGGAGGAAAACCTGGCGATGATTGGCGACACGGTGCGCCACCTGGCGCAGAACAAACGCGAGGTCATCTACGACGCGGAACATTTCTTTGACGGCTACAAGGACAACCCGGAATACGCGCTGAAGACCCTGGCCGCCGCGCACGAAGCCGGCGCAGGGTGCCTGACGCTGTGCGACACGAACGGCGGCAGCCTCGTGCCGGAAGTGCGCGAGATCACGGCGGCGGTGGTGAAAAAATTTCCGAAGGCGCGCATCGGCCTGCATTGCCACAATGACGCCGGGCTGGGCGTGGCGGTGACGCTCGCGGGGGTCGAGGCCGGCGGCACGCTCGTGCAGGGGACGATCAACGGCTACGGCGAGCGCAACGGCAACGCCAACCTCACGACCATCCTGCCGAACCTCGCGCTCAAGATGAAGCGGACACTGCATTGCGGCAAAAACCTCCCCGGCCTGCGCGATTTGTCGCACTTTGTGGACGAGCTGGCGAATTTCCGCCCGGACGCGAAGGCGCCCTACGTCGGCGCGTCGGCCTTCGCGCACAAGGGAGGAGTCCATGCTGACGCCGCGAACAAGGTGGCGCGTTCTTATGAACACATTGACCCGGCGCTGGTGGGCAACCAGACGCGCGTGCTGGTGTCCGACATGTCGGGGCGCTCGTCGGTGATGATGAAGGCGCGCGAACTGGGCCTGGAAGTGGACGCCAAGTCGCCGCGGCTGAAGGATTTTCTCACGGAAGTGAAGGCGCGCGAATTCCGCGGCTATCAATACGAGGCGGCGGATGCGTCGTTCCTGCTGTTGCTGAAGAAATTTCTGGAAAACTGGCGCGAGCCGTTTGACGTGCTGGGGTACCGCGTGATGGTGGAGCGCGAGGGGCAGGGTTTGATGCTCTCGGAAGCCACGGTCAAAGTAAAAAATGGCGAGGAAGTGCGCCTGGAAGTGGCGGAAGACGCCGGGCCGGTGGGGGCACTGGACCGGGCGCTACGCAAGGCGCTGGAGCCGAAGTTCCCCACCCTGCGCGACGTGCATCTGTCCGATTTTAATGTGCGCATTGTGGACACCGGGCAGGGCGCGCAGGCGGTCATCCGTGTGCTGGTGGAATCAACGGACGGCCACGAACGATGGGGGACCGTGGGCGCGTCCGCGAATATCATGGCGGCGTCGTATGAGGCCCTGTGCGATTCCTACGCCTATAAACTTTTGCGCGATGCGCGAAAGAAGTAAGCGGCAACGCTAATCAACGAGCACACTCCACGATGACGCAGATTTAATTCTTCATGTCCGGCGGCGGGTTCGCGGTTTGGACGATGCGCACGTTGTCGAGAAAGACGGTGTTGGCGCCGCCGTTTTTGTCGGTGCCGGCGAAGGAAATGGTTTCGCTTTCGGCGGAGGCAGTGAACCTCGCGGTGTATTCCAGGTAGTCGGTGGCGTTGAGCGGCGGGGCGTAGCTGGCAACGACCTTGTCGCCGGCCTTCACGTCCCAGGTCTGGCCTTTTTCCTTCGCCTCCTTGCGCTGCGCGGCGGAAAAGGTGATGCGGTATTCCGCGCCGGAGACAAGACCGGCCAGTTTTTGCGAAATGGCCCCTGTGCCGCGAAGATAGGCCACCTGCTTGCCTTCGGGGACTTTGGCGTTGGCTTCCATCAAGATGCTGTCGCCCGTGATGACTCCGGCATCGGCGGATTTTTCGCCGCTGAAGGTCCACGAGCCGCCGGTGGGCTTCGACGTGAAATTGCCGGTGGAGGGTTCCTCGAAGCCGGCGTCGGGGACCTGAACCGGGAGATAATGTTCGAAAGCGCCCAAATCCGGCGCGGAACCGACGTAGGGAAATTTCAGGGCGACGCCCTTGTCGATGAATTTGCTGGTGGGGGCGAGGTGCATGAAGGCGATGTCCGGCAAATCGCCGTTGGCCTGGCGCGGCGCGGTTAACTGGCTCTCATCGAGGCTGAGGAAATCGTCATCACCTACGGTGAGTTTCAAATCGAAATAATTGTGGTTGATGTCGTTGTTGTTCTTCCCATGGTGTGCAACTTCCGTGTGGCCCTTGTAGCCGAGATTGTTCTTGGCCGTCTGCCCATAACCGTCCACGTCGGTGACATTGTCGTCCAAGCGGCAGAGGAAATTGAAATTGATGTTGTTGTGGTAGGCGGAGTTGTTGAGGAAGGTGTTGGCTCCGATGTGGTGGTTGGAATAAAAGCCGCTGGCCTTGTTGCCGACCGAGAGGCAGAACTGGACGGTATGATTGGGAATCGGGTTCGGCAGCCGCGCCGCGGGCGTGGCGCCATAGCCGCCGTCCTTGAAACCATTGCCGTCACCGCGGCTGACAAAGTCCGGCGTGAACCCGTTGTAACAGGCCCAGCAATTCTCGAACAACACCGCCGCGTGCGCGTTGATGCAGTCGTAGCCATCGTCACTGTTGAACCAGGAACGGCAACCCCGAAACACGTTGCCCGTGCCGGAAGCAGAGCGGGGATGGCAGCCAAAACCGTCCGTGTTGCCGCCCTTGCCGCCCTCGGAAACAGAATCCCAGTTGCGGAAGGCGTCACAGTTCAAAAACAGGTTGTTGGCGCCATTGGTCAAATACATGCCGATGGCCATGCCGTCGTGCATCGAGCATAATTCGAAAATGTTGTTACTGCCGTCGATGCGAAAACACTCGGATTGGGTGTGGTCGGTGAGCGTGACCTGGACGCCAATCACCTCCAACCCCTTGAAATGCAGCCAGGAGCCGCCCACGTAAAACGCCGTGACGCGGTGGCCGACGGGTTTGACATTGGAAAAATCAAAGACGGGTTTCTCACCGGGATAGGCAAAATAATTGATGGGAGCATCTTTGGCGCCGCTTTTATTGAGATAAAAAACGCAGGAATAGAGACTGTCCTGGCTGGCGATTTGGGACGCCGCCACATGATAGGTGCCACCGCGGAAGTAAAGCGTGTCGCCCGGGCTGGCGGCTTGTTGGGCGCGAGTAACGGAGGCAAAGGGCTTCTCCATCGTGCCGGCATTGGCGTCGCTGCCGGCGGGTGCGACATAATAGGTTGCGCCGAAAACGGAAGTCGCCGACCGAAGGAACACCAGCAAAGCGGGGATCCAGATCCGTCCAAATCGGTGAAGGGCTTGATGCCAACCGGGGAATATTGGACTCATGGGCCGGATGTATGCCGTTCGCGCATCCCAAGCAAGATTTCTCATCGAGCACAATTGGCCCGTACAATTAAGCTTCAATCTTTCGGGAACAAGCGGAAGCGCGACTGTTCGCGGATGGAGAACAGCGAGACGGCGAGATACTGGTCGGTGGCGCGCAGGCGGCGGCTGATTTCGCGGGCGAGGTTGAGCAGCATCGTCGCATACGCGCGCGTGTTGCGCAGGTTGAGCTTGTGCAAATCGATGTTGTCCAGCGCGAGCACAATGGTTTCGGAGTGCGCCACGACCGTCGCCGAGCGGGGCTGTTGATCGATCAATTCCATTTCCCCGAAAGTGTCACCCGGATGCAGTGAGGCGATTTTTTCCTGGCATTCGCCCTCGCGCGAAACCACCTGCTTGAGGATATCCACGCCGCCCTGATAGATGACGTAGAGGGAGCCGCCGCGTTCACCTTCGGTGATGATGCGCTCGCCACGCTGGTATTCCTCCGTGCGAAAGAGCACGGGCAGGTCCTTGAGGTCGTCCTCCGACAAGCCGGCAAACAAACCGTGTCGTTTGAGGAACGCAGGCTCAATGGAAATTTTCGTTGGGGCAGATTTGGTCATGAGCGCCAAAACATCGGGGGTAGAGAGTGACCTGACAAGTTCACGTATGGCATAAAAAAGCTCCCCTAGCAAGCTTTGGGGGTAAATTTTATGGCACAAAGGGGTGAAAACTCACGCCGCAAAACGGGCTTCAAATACAATCTTCAGAGGATTTTTGCCGTTTGCCGCCAAGACTAAAGCCAAAAGCGGTTGAAAGCAGCTTTTTATGACCGAAAACAAACGTTTCCTAACGTAAGTCGATTCACTCACTTAAAAGCGGCTGCAAAATAAACCCAGCGAAAAAACGCCAACGAATTTTCCGCGTAGAAAGGAAATAATCCAAATTCAGAACATGTTCTACACAAGTTATTAACAACACCCAAGAGCATACAAATACGTGGGGCAACAGTCACCTAACCATCTTGTCTTCAACCTCTTGCACCACACGTCCCACGAGGGATGCCCGAATGACCCTCGCAATACTGGGCGGCTTTTTCATAGCTACGCTTTTCCAAAAAATGAACCAGCTCCGAAGGCATTTGCGCGCGGTTTAGAGCCAAAATCGCCTCAACCTCAGCCAACGCCGCGATGAGTTTTTCCAGACCTTCCCTACCAGGTTCTGGTTCGCGCACATCTTTCAATAATCGGCGCAAAGGATCCAACCAAGTTGCTTCAGCGAGATTCATGTTCGAATGATATTCCTATCACATGACTCGCGTCAATGATTAATCTTTTTTAACGTTTTTTGAAATTATATAACTTTTTTTTTATTAACAACTTATGAAAAAAAAGAAATAAAATTGCAAAAGACAGACCGGTTTGTATGTTATTCGTTAAGTTTGGCTGGCTTGTTCCTTGATTCGCATTGAACAAGCGGTTACTTTCAGAAGCTTGATTTAATCGCCTTTGTTATACCCCAAAAGTTTAGCCCCATGAAAAATCTTTCCTTCGCGAATCGGTGGAACGCCGACCTGATTGATCAGTACTATGAAAGCTGGCTGCGCCAGCCCGAAAGCCTTGAGCCTGACTGGAGGGCGTTTTTTGAAGGCTTTGAATTGGGCCAGACGCGCACCGATGCCGCTCCCTCCGCCACGGCTACGGCGACGATGCCTAGTGGTGTCTCGCCCGAGACAACCGCGCCGGTGGATCCCATTCTCCAGGCGCGCGTTATTGGCGCCATTTATGCGTACCGCGGGATTGGACACACTCAAGCGCACTTGAATCCGCTGCAAATTCAGGCGCCACAAAATCCGCGTCTGACGCTCGACCGCCTGGGCTTCACCCCCGCCGACCTTGATCGACCCTGTTTCACCGGTAACTTTTTGCAAGGGGGCGTCATGACCGTGCGCGAGTTGCTGCGCCGTCTGCATGAAACTTATTGCGGCTCCGTCGGCATAGAATACCTGCACATTCAGGACACCAAGCGCCGCCGCTGGCTGCAGGCGCGCCTCGAACCCACCAGCGCCAAGCCGGCGCTTTCGCGCGAAGAGAAGCTGCGCGCTTTGCGTAAAATTTCCGAAGCAGAGACCTTCGAGCAATTCCTGCATACCCGTTACGTCGGTCAAAAACGCTTTTCGCTTGAAGGCGGCGAAACCATTATTGCCGCGCTGGACGCACTTACCGAACGCTGCCCGCAAAGTGGCGTGGAAGAAATCGTGATGGGCATGGCCCACCGTGGCCGGCTCAACGTCCTCGTTAATATTGTCGGCAAGTCTTATGATTACCTCTTCCGGGAATTTTCAACCAATTACATTCCGGACACCACGCACGGCGACGGCGACGTAAAATACCATCTTGGTTATGAAGCGGACCAAACGACTTCGACCGGGAAAAAAGTGCACATCGGCCTGGCGGCCAACCCAAGCCATCTCGAGGCGGTGGATCCAGTCGTGCAAGGCAAAGCCCGCGCCCGACTGCGCCGACGTGAAGACATGGTGGAACGCAAGAAAGTCGTGCCGGTGCTTATTCACGGCGACGCGGCGTTCATCGCGCAAGGTGTCGTGGCCGAAGTTTTCAACCTTTCACGATTGGAGGGTTACCGCACGGGCGGGACACTGCACTTTGTCATCAACAACCAGATTGGGTTTACCACGGAGCCGAAGGACGCCCGCTCCAGCATGTATTGCTCGGACATCGCCAAGATGATCGAGGCGCCGATTTTCCACGTCAACGGTGACGACCCGCTGGCGATGGTCATGGTCACGCAACTCGCGCTGGATTACCGGCAGGCCTTCGGCGACGACGTGGTCATTGACATGTTTTGCTACCGACGCCACGGACACAACGAGGGCGACGAACCTGGCTTCACCCAGCCCACCCTTTACCGCCTCCTCGCCCAACATCCCTATATTTCACAGACGCTGGCCAAGCGCCTTATCGCTGACGGCGATCTGACCGAAGAGCAGGCGGCCCAATTGCACGCCCAATTCCAGCAAAGCCTGGACGAAATTTTGACGCGGGTGCGCAAAGACGAGGATGCCACCAAGGAAGAACGCCAGAAGAAGGCCCGCAGCGGCGGCTTCCGCCCGTACTATTCTTTTGAGGCTGCGCCGACCGCGGTAACGCGGGAAAATCTCGAAAGGGTTGCGCGTTCGCTGACGACCATTCCGGATAACTTCAACCTCAACCCGAAAATCCGCCGCCAACTAGAAACGAAATGGGAAAATTTTCAAAAAGGCGAAGGATTGGATTGGGGCATGGGCGAGGCGCTCGCCTTTGGCACCCTGCTGCAGGAAAACATCCCCGTGCGCCTCTCCGGCCAGGACGTTGAGCGCGGCACCTTCAGCCACCGCCATGCCGTGCTGTACGACATGACCAACCGCGCGCCCTACGTGCCGTTGCAAAACATCTCACCTAACCAGCCGCGCTTTTGCGTGCACAATTCCAGCCTGTCCGAATACGCCATCCTGGGCTTCGACTACGGCTACTCGCTCGATTATCCCGAAATGCTGTGCTTGTGGGAGGCCCAGTTCGGCGACTTTGCCAACGGCGCGCAGGTGATCATCGACCAGTTCATCACCAGCTCCGAGTCAAAGTGGCAGCATAACAGCGGCATCGTGCTGCTGCTGCCGCACGGCTACGAAGGCCAGGGGCCGGAGCACTCCAGCGGCCGGGTTGAGCGGTTTCTCCAGGCCTGCGCGGAAAATAACATCCAAGTCTGCAATCTGACCACGCCCGCGCAGCTGTTTCACGCATTGCGCCGACAGATGAAACGGAATTTCCGCAAGCCGCTCATCATCATGTCGCCCAAAAGCCTGCTGCGCCACAAGGATTGCGTGTCGCGGGTGAGTGATTTCACCGACGGGCGTTTTCAGGAAATCCTCGATGACCCGACCACGCCGAAAAGCCCCAAGCGCCTGATTTTCTGCTCCGGGAAGGTTTACTACGACCTGAATGCCCTCCGCACCGAAAGCAACATTCGCAACACCGCCATCATCCGCGTCGAGCAATTCTACCCGCTCAACACCGAGCTGTTGCAAGGCATTCTCAAAAATTATGCGGGTTTTGAGAAAATCGTCTGGTGCCAGGAGGAGCCGCGCAACATGGGTGGTTGGACATTCATGGCGCCCATTCTTGAGCAAATCACAGGCATCAAGCCCATCTACGCGGGCCGCAAAGCCAGTGCCAGCCCCGCCTGCGGTTCGGTCAACATTCATAAAATTGAGCAGGACGCCCTGGTCGAACACTCCTTTAACGCCTAATTTACCACCCCATGATCGACGTCAAAATTCCCGCCCTCGGCGAGTCCATCACCAGCGGCATCCTCGCCAAATGGCATGTCAAGGACGGCGACACCGTCTCTCGTGGCCAGCCGATTTTTGAACTGGAGACGGATAAAATCACCTCCGAAGGCCAAGCCGAATCTGGTGGGCGCATTGCACTCAAAGCCGCCGCAGGCGCAGAAGTTTCCATTGGCCAAGTTGTGGCCACGATTGATGAGACAGTTGCGGCCACTTCCAACGCACCCGTGCCGGTTGCCACACCTGCCGGAGCCGCGTCAGCGCCGAAATCTGCCACATCTCCGGTTACGTCAACCCAACTGGAAACGCTTTCCCCCGCAGCCCGGCGAGTCGCCGTCGAAACCAAGATAGATCCGGCCACCATTACTGGCACGGGCAAGGGCGGGCGCGTCACGAAAGGCGATTTGTTGTCCGTGGCCACCGCAGTTCCCGTGCCGGGCGCTCCATCCCTCGCTGGACCGCCACCACCTGTAATCCTGGCTGCGCCGAAGACCAACGCACCCGATGCAGGCGCGCGCTCGACCCGCTCGCGTATGTCGCCACTGCGCAAACGCATCGCTGAACGCCTGGTCGCCGCGCAGCACAATGCCGCCATCCTGACCACGTTTAATGAAGTGGACATGGGCGCAGTGATGTCCTTGCGGAAAAAATTTCAGGAGGACTTCACCGCGCGCCACGGCGTCAAACTCGGCTTCATGTCGTTTTTCGTCAAGGCAGTGGTGCAGGCCCTGCAAGCCGTGCCAGCGGTCAACGCGCAAATCGAAGGCGATGAGCTGATTCAGAACCATTATTTCGACATCGGCGTCGCCGTGGGCACCGACCGTGGACTGATGGTCCCGGTCGTGCGCGATTGCGACCGCCTGTCTTTCGCCGAGGTGGAAAAGGCCATTGGCGATTTGTCGAAAAAGGCGCGTGATGGGAAAATAAAAATCGAGGACCTGCAAGGCGGCGTCTTCACGATTTCCAATGGCGGCATTTACGGCTCAATGCTCTCGACGCCCATCCTCAATCCGCCCCAAAGTGGCATTCTTGGCCTGCACAACATCAAAGACCGTGCCGTCGTCGTGGACGGCCAGATCGTCGCGCGGCCGATGATGTATCTCGCGCTGAGCTACGACCACCGCGTGGTGGATGGCAAAGAGGCAGTCACGTTCCTGGTCCACATCAAACAGGCCATCGAAGACCCCTCACGGCTGTTGTTTGCCCTCTGATTTTTTCCCATGCCCGAAACCTCCTACGACCTTGTGGTCATCGGCGCCGGACCGGGCGGCTATGTTGCCGCCATCCGTGCCGCGCAGCTCGGCCTGCGCACCGCGTTGGTGGAGAAAGATGCGTCCCTCGGCGGCACCTGCCTGAACGTCGGCTGCATTCCGAGTAAAGCGCTGCTCCACTCGACTGAGTTGTATCACGAGCTTGCGACCCATGGCGCGGAGCACGGCATCAAGAGCGGCAAATTGACGGTTGATGTTGCCGCGCTCATGAAGCGCAAAACAGAGGTCGTCAGCAAATTGACTGGTGGAGTAAAGCAGTTGATGAAGTTGCGCGGGGTGACGGTCATCCAAGGCCTGGGCAAACTTGGCGCGGGTGCACGTACCGTCGAGGTCGCCAAAACCGATGGCACCACGCAAATACTGGAAACAAAAAATATTTTGATCGCAACCGGCTCGGTGCCGGTTGAACTGCCGTTCCTGAAATTTGACGACAAGCTCGTTGTCTCGAGCGACCATGCCATTGCTTTCGAGGAAGTGCCGGCGAAATTCGTCGTCATCGGCGCAGGCGCCATCGGGCTGGAACTCGGCTCGGTGTGGGCGCGACTGGGTTCGGAAGTCACGGTAGTCGAACTGCTGCCGCGCATCGCGCCGACGTTTGACGAGGATATTTCCCGCCTCGCGCAACGCGTTTTCCAAAAGCAGGGGATGAAATTTGAACTCGGCGCAAAAGTCACCGGCTTGAACAAGGACAAGACCGCCCTCACCGCCCAACGCGAAGGTCAAACTCTGGAATTTCCGGCGGACAAAATTCTCGTCGCTGTGGGCCGCAAGCCGACAACGGCAGGATTAGGCGCCACTGAAGCCGGACTCAAACTTGACCAGGCGGGCCGCGTCATTGTGGATAAAAATTTCCGCTCCAATCTTTCCAACGTTTTTGCCATCGGCGATGTGATTGCCGGCCCGATGCTTGCGCACAAGGCCGAGGAGGAAGGTGTCGCCATTGCCGAGCTGCTCGCGGGCAAGGCCGGGCACGTGAATTACAACACCATCCCGAGCGTCGTCTATACCGAGCCGGAAATTGCCTCAGTTGGCCTGGGTGAAACGGATGCGAAGGCCAAGGGCATCGCGGTCAAAGTCGGTAAATTCAACATGGCAGCAAATGGCCGCGCGCTCTCCGCCGCCGCCGTGGATGGTTTTGTGAAAATCATCGCCGACCCGAAGACCGACCGCCTGCTCGGCGCGCAAATCATCGCGCACAACGCGTCGGAGATGATCGCCTCCATCACGCCCCACCTTGAATATGGCGGCAGCGCCGAGGACGTCGCCCGCACGGTCACCGCGCACCCCACCCTCGCCGAAGCCGTGAAGGAAGCCGCGCTGGCCGCCGATGGCCGCGCGATTCATTCAGCCTAGTCTTTATTTTGGCGGCTCACCCATGGCGAGTGAGCGCGCGACGTCGAGATAACGGTCAAAACTATCGTGCAGCCAGGGCCAGGCAAAATAGAGAAACCCCGCGAGGGCCAGCCAGGGGCCGAAAGGAACTTCCAGCCCGGAAGCATTAATTGGCGGTTCAGATTCAGCAGAAGTTGATACGTCTTTTTCCTTGGCTGCGCTTGACGCCTTCGCCTCGATTTTTTGAGCGGCGAGAAAATAAAATGCTCCTTTGAGAATTCCCGCCACGGCAAAAGTGGCCGCCGAGACGACCGCCGCCCGCCAGCCGCAAAACGCGCCGACGCCACCGAAAAGCAACAGATAGCCCTCGCCCCAAATCTGGTTGAAATCGTCAACTGGAGTAGTGATCGCGGGCGGGGGAAAACAGCAGAACCGAATTAAATTCGCAAATTCGAGCAGCCACAACGCCAACCCCGCCCCGATGGTTGCGCCTACAGAAGACAACACCGCGCCGGGAAAGGCGTCCACGAACCAAATTCCCGAAAGCGGCACGTCATACATCCCAGGAAACGCTCCGGAAATAATAATGCCAACGATAACCGCGAGCAACAACCAGCCTTCATGCAAAACAAGTTTCTGGCGCTTCATCGCCGCCGCGACAAAAATAATTCCTAGATAGCCAAGTCCCGGCAGAGTATAAGCCACAACTCCGTGATGAATCAACCACGCCAAGGCTCCACCAATCGCCGCCAGCACCAGAATATAATCCATCTCGAAAATGCGGCGGCCCAAGGGTGAGGGCTCGTCGGATTCGGTGGAATTTTCCGTGGCTGTTTCAACAACCGGATCAGGCTGTTTTTTCGCAAACATTTTCATTGGCACAATAAACAGACAGGCCAATGTCGCGCCGCCAAAAATCGAGAGCAGCGTGCCCTGCCAGCCGCAAAACGCACCGACGCAGCCCATCAGCAGCATGTCGCCGTAGCCCATGGAAGGCCGGCGCAGAAAAAAGTTTCCCAACTCACCAATCCAATAAACCACTCCCGCGCCAGCCACGGCGCCGGTTAGCGCAATTAGAAGACTGTGGCGCGCCTCGAGCCAATTCCACGCGCCGGGGGGCAACCCGTGGATTTGCGGCCACAGCAGTGAAAGTGTGAGGCCCGCGAGCAGCCCGCCGATGGTGGTGATGTCGGGCAAAATAAAGAGGTCGAGGTCAACCATCGCGCCCAGGAGCAGCAAGGCGAAGAAAATCATGCCGGTGATGGCCAGCGCCGGAGAAGTTGGCGAAAACGACATCCACAGCCAGAGGTAGGTGCAGGCGGTGACGGCCTCGATGAGGGAATAACGGATGCTGAACTTTCGCCCGCAGCAACGCGCCTGTCCGCGAAGAATAAACCAGCTCAAAATCGGAATGTTGTCATACCAGGCAATGGGCTTGCCGCACGCGCAATGCGAACCGGGGAAGACGATGGATTTCGCCGCCGGGATGCGCAGGATGCAGACATTGAGAAAACTCCCCACACACGCGCCGAAGCCAAAAAACCACACCCGCATGGCCCACGGGTGAAAATCGCGCAGAAAATGGAGGTAGTCAGACATTACGGGGCGGAGAAATCGCAAGCTCGCCGCAGGCGGCATTCATCATCGTTTGGGTGATGTCCTCTGGTTTAATTTCTATACCCTCCAGAGCTTTAATCCATAGCGTAAGTGATTTTGCGCCCTGCCAAATCAACATGCCGAGGCCATCGGCCGCAGATAGTTTACGGGCGCGGGCGGCGGCCACGAGCGCCGTCGCGCCTTGGCGGTGATAAATTAGATCGAATACTTTCACCTGGGGGCCGAGCAACGAAACGTTCAGAGGCGAAGGATCGCCCGACTGCAAGCCGAGTGATGTCGCATTGATGACCAAGGCGTTTTTAGCCCATTTTTCCGTCGGAGGTGCGGCCAACTTAAAAGCCTCCAGGGTGTGAAGATGAGAAGCGGGCTTCATGCGGTTGAACTGTTCAACGAAATTTTGCAGTTTCTCCGGCGTGCGATTGCCCACCCAGACTTTGCCGCAGCCTTCCTCCAGGCAGGCTATGACCACGCTGCGGGCGGCGCCACCGACGCCCATGATGACAATCTCCGGACCGTCGCGCAGGTTGACACCCAAATCACGGTGCAGGGATTGAATAAAGCCGTAGCCGTCCGAGTTGCTGCCCAGCCAATTCTGGCCTTCGCGGACCAGAGTGTTGACCGCCTGGAGTTTCTTGGTGTGGAGATCAGCAAAAGCCAGAACGGCGGAATCGGTCTTGTGCGGCACCGTCAGATTCACTCCGCGAAACCCCTTTTGCTGCAAAAGCTCGAGCGTCAACGGCAACTGTTCGGGGAAAACATCAAACTTAAAATACCTCCAGTCCTTCAACTGCGGATATTTCTTCGCCAGTTCCGCGAGAGCGGCGTTGTGCATCTGCGGGCTGACGGAGTGGGCCACGGGGTGGCCAAGGACCGCGAGGGAGGGCGGCAGGCCGGGGCGCTTCACTTCCCACGATTTTAAATCGTCGAAAGTATAAACAGCCCGGTCATCAAGTGGGTTCGGCATGGCGGCGATAGGCGAGGTCGAACTCGTGGACAAATTCCGCAAAGAGCTTGGCTTTCACATGGTCACGCGCGGCGGTGTATTGGTTGACGAGGTTGCGGCAGCAGCGGGCGACGACTTCGCCGGCGGGCGCAGGCATCAGCATGGCAGGGTCAAAAGGGATTTCGAGCTGGCGGAAATAGGCGCGCAGGTCGGCCTCGGTGCGGAAGGCGCCGCGTTCGTAGGCGTCAATATAGAACGGCTCGTCGCCGAGGTTGCACGCGACCAGGAAGCGCCCCGGCAGGCCGATAGGCTCCAACTCGATGCCACAGCGGAGAGCGACGAGGATATAGATGACAGAAAGTGTCAGCGGGATGCCGCGGCGGCGGTGGATGACCTGGTGGAGAAAGCTGTTGCGCGGGTCGTGGTAGTTTTCCGCCTCGCCACGAAAACCGTATTCGTGAAAAAGCACGCGGTTGAGCACGAGGCATTTTTCGCGCGCGGGGGAAGGCGTGAGCAAAAGCTGCCGGCAGCGCGCCGCCGCAGCGTCGAGAAACCCATGCGGGTCGGCGGGGTTGAGCGCGGGGAAGACGGTGCGCTCGAGCATAATCAGGCCGGTCTCCATCTCGTAATGGAACGAGCGGATGAACTCCAAAAACATTTGGACCGTGTCCTCGCCGCCGAGTTCGCGCAGGAAGCGGCGGGCGTGCGCGGCGAGGGCGGCATCCGAGCCGTCAAGCGTGGCGCGCAAAAAGGCGAGCCCGTCGTCACCCTGGCGGCGCAATTCGTCGAGGAGAGCTTCGCGCACCTGCGGCGTCGGGTCGTCGAGCAGGCGGAGCAAAGCCTCGGCGGGCGCGGGCGGCGGGACGGAGGCGGTCATCGCCGCCAGTGGAACACAGTTTGCCGCCCGGGGCAATCTAATCTCAGGCGAACCAATCTCGAAAAAATGGAGCCGGGAATCGGATTTGAACCGACGACCTACGCATTACGAATGCGCCGCTCTACCAGCTGAGCTATCCCGGCCTGCATCCGCACCCTGCGGCACGGAGATAAGGGGTCATTATCGGAAAACCGCCCCGTCCGCGCAAGAATTATTTGGGCCAGAGCCACTGGCCGAGGAGCGCACCTTGCAGCGTGCAGAGGACGACATCGTGCCCGGCGACGATGAGAAACAACTTTAACGATTTCATCTGAAACATGTGGTTGACTCCGTGGCGCACCGCCAGCAGGCCCACGCCGACAAACAGCCCGACCTTCGCCCCGCCGAGCGCACCGAGCGAAGGGTGGTCTTTGACGAGCATCTGATGCTCGGTGATGAGCACGGCAATCACCGCCGTCGAAACAAAGGTCATCACCAGCGCACTCGCCATCATCAGCATGCCTTTCGAGGGTTTCATTTTGAGGTCAGCCTCGGAAAATTTCATTTCCTTGATCCAGGCCTTGACGAAGAGCAGGGGCGAATACCACAACCAGCCGAGGAGGAAGCCGGCCACGGCGACCCCGACGACGACCAGAAAGTTTAAATGCAGGAGGGTATGGAGCATGACAAGGAGGAGTTGGGGTTAACGAATGAAGAAATACATAACCCGTTAAACGCGACGGTCAAGCATCTCGGATAACCCTTCGATACCTGCTTGGCAGGCCATTCGGCACGCCGCTTGCTGAGGGGAATGGAACCACACGGACATGCCCGTGCGCATGGCCACGGTATTTCCCACCGATGCAATACCAGACCTGACCCTCCCGGGCGGTAAAAGGTGAATTTATGCCATTTCCAGCAGAATCCTCCCCACCCGACCAGCCAACCGGCGAAAAAGCCCCATTCGATTCAAACAACCCACATGCACCCGCCTTACCTTCGCATCCCAACCATCCCGCCTGGCAAGAAAACCACACTGCGCGACTTCGGGCCATGGAAATTCATACTTCCATCTTTAACGCCTTGCCGACATCCATCGCCTTGCTGGACGGCGAAGGGCGGATTTTAGAAGTCAACCAAGCCTGGGAACGGATGGGCCGAACCAACCCGCTGATCGGAACAGCGTCTGGCGCCGGGCAAAATTATCTCGAAATCTGCCACCGAGTGACCGGCGAATGCGCGGCCGACGCCCGGGCTGCGGTGGTCGGCATCCAACGAATCCTGACGGGAGACATACATGAGTTCGTGCTCGAATACCGCTGTGAATCGCCCGCAAAGAAAAGCTGGTTTCGCGTGGTGGCCACGCCCCTGCATCCCGGAGAAACCGGCGGCGCAGTGGTCATCCACACCGACATAACCGAGCACAAGCAAACGGAGGAGGCCTTACGCAAGGCGGAGTCCACCTACCGCAGCATGTTCGAGAACGCGACCGAGGGCATTTTCCAAACCACCCCAGCGGGAAACTACATCACCGCCAACTCAATGCTGGCACGCATTTATGGGTATGATTCGCCGGAGGAGCTGATGCTCGCGGTGCAAAGCATTGCCCACCAAGTTTATGTGGATCCACAGCGGCGTGAAGACTTTGTGAGAATCATGGCGGAAAAAGGCGTCGTGTTCCAATTCGAGTCCGCGATCCAACGCAAGGACGGAAAAATTATTTGGATTTCGGAAAACGCGCGAGCCGTGCGCGACGGGCAAGGAAGCCTGCTGTACTACGAAGGCACCGTGGAGGACATCACCGAACTCAAACAGGCCGAAGCGGCTCTGAAAAAAGCCGAATTCAAATATCGGAGCATTTTTGAAAATTCGCTCGAAGGCATTTTCCAAACCACTCCCGATGGCCGCTACATCTCCGCCAATCCGAAGATGGCGCGGATCCACGGCTTCGACACTCCCGAAACCATGATGCGGGAGATCACCGACATTGGACTCCAACAATATGTGGATCCCAAATGCCGCGCTGAATTTGTCCGGCTGATGAAAGAGCAGGGATCCGTCTCCAAATTCCAGGCGCAAATTTACCGCCGGGATCGAAGCATCATCTGGGTATCCGCGGACGCCCAGGCTGTGTGCGACACGCAGGGTGAATTGCTCTATTTTGAAGGCACCATCGAAGACATCACCGGGTTGATGAAGGCGGAGGAACAAATTCGCGACCAAGCAGCCTTGCTCGACAAGGCCCGCGACGCCATCATCGTGCAAGACTTGGAGCAACGCATCCAATACTGGAATAAGAGCGCGGAGCGCATTTACCACTGGACGGCGGAAGAAGTCCTGGGGCGGGACGTGGTGATGCTGCTACATTCCGACAAAGCCCCGGCGCAACGGGCTCTCGCGGCTGTGCTGGCGGAGGGCAGCTGGGCTGGAGAAATCCGGCAAAAGTGCAAGAACGGCGCCGAAGTCATCATCGCGACCACCATGACGCTGGTGCGCGATGGCAACGGACAGCCCAAGTCCATCCTCGCCATCAATTCTGACATCACGGAGAAAAAACGGCTGGAGGATCGGCTAGCCCACTCCCAGCGCATGGAAAGCATCGGCACCCTGGCCGGGGGCATTGCCCATGATTTCAACAACATTATCACCATTATCATTGGCTACTCCAATATCGGCCGGGGAAGCTTGCCCTTTGACCATCCGGTGCAAAAACATTTCGTGGCCATTGAAAAGGCCTCCGTTCGCGCCGCCGGGGTTGTGCGCCAAATCCTCACTTTCAGCCGCGAGCAAAACACCGAGCGCAAAATCATCGACTTGCGCACCGTCGCCCATGAGGCGGTGCAATTCTTGCGCACAACGCTGCCAGCGAAGATCGAAATTACTTGCGAATCGCAGACGAAACTTCCACCCGTGCTGGCCGATGCCACTCAAATTTATCAGGTCATTATGAACCTGGGCACCAACGCCGCCCACGCCATGCGCAAACACGGCGGCAAGCTGACCTTGCGGCTGGCCTCGATTGAACTCGAGCTGGGGAGGCTGGGCGACACGCCGGGTTTGCGCGCCGGGAAATATGTGCAGGCTACCGTTAGTGACACGGGTTGCGGCATGGATGCCGCGACGATGCAGCGCATCTTCGAGCCGTTTTTTACCACCAAAGAGATAGGCGAAGGCACGGGACTGGGCCTGGCAGTCGTGCATGGCATCATCAAAAGTCATGATGGCTCAATCACCGTCCGGAGCGAATTAGGCCAGGGCACGACGTTCGACTTCTATCTACCCGCGGCGGCTGACGCCCTCGTTGAGACACGCTTGAATACCAGTAAAAACCCGTTTGGCTACGGCCGGCACATCCTGTATGTAGATGATGAGGAGGCGATTGTGCGTCTGGCTGAAATTGATTTACGCGAGCGCGGCTACAAGGTCAGCGGCTTCCATCATCCGGAAAAGGCGCTCGCGGCTTTTCGTGAAGCTCCATACCAATTTGACGCCGCCGTGGTGGATATGTCCATGCCGCTACTTGACGGCCTCGACCTCGCCCACGAGTTTTTAGACCTGCGCGCGGAATTCCCCATCGTCATTGTCTCCGGCTTT
>Ga0206999_10148_pt1 | contig 17742 bp, 14 predicted proteins | sample Alteio_BWMinCont_92_FD_153482 | JGI IMG/M metagenome (GOLD analysis project Ga0206999, IMG submission 153482) | Enriched cells from forest soil in Barre Woods Harvard Forest LTER site, Petersham, Massachusetts, United States -... | ecosystem: Environmental > Terrestrial > Soil > Temperate forest >...
AAACTGGCTGGCGGCCTGGTACAGGTTTCTGTGGTAGGCGGCGAAGAGCAACTCTACTCGGCCCGGCTCGCCTGCCCCGACTGCGATGTCAACGTGCCGCAACTGGAGCCGCGGTCGTTCTCCTTTAATAGCGCATACGGCGCCTGTCCCGAATGTCACGGCCTCGGCAGCCGCTATGATTTCGATCCAGCTAAAGTCATTGTGGACTGGTCCAAGCCTTTGCTCGATGGCGGCCTGGGACCGGGATCGGCCTCCCAAAACCTGATTCGCATGCTCCAGATCACGGCCACCGCCCACGCTTTTGACCTCAGCACTCCCTTCGAGAAATTCCCCGAGAAACTTCAGAATCTCCTGCTCTATGGCGAAGCCGGCAAAAGCGGCAAAACCGGATTTACGGGAATTCTTGGCTATCTCCGGCGCGCCTCAGAAGAGTCAACGTCAGAAGGCTATCGCGAATGGTTGATGGACTACATGTCGGCCAGCGAGTGTCCCGTGTGTCATGGCAAGCGCTTGCGCCCCGAAAGCCTGGCCGTGAAAGTCCACGGCACGTCGATCGCCGATTTCACTTCTCTGCCGGTTTCACGCGCACTCGAAGTTGCCAGGAAAATCCATCTCGCCGGACGCGAAGCCATCATCGCCGGACGCATCGTCGCAGAGATTGTCGAGCGCTTGCAGTTTCTCGATGCCGTCGGATTGGGCTACATCTCGCTCTCTCGTTCCGCCGCGACGCTATCCGGGGGCGAAGGCCAGCGCATTCGCCTGGCGACCCAGATCGGCTCCAAATTGCGCGGCGTGCTCTATGTGCTCGATGAACCTTCCATCGGCCTGCATCATCGCGACAACGGGCGTCTGCTGAAAGCGCTCGAAGAGCTGCGCGATCTCGGAAACACCGTTCTCGTCGTCGAGCACGATGAGGAAACCATCCGCCGGGCAGACTATGTGGTTGATCTCGGTCCCGGCGCCGGTCGGCACGGCGGTGATCTGGTCGCGCACGGCACGCCAAAGCAAATCGAGCAGGCGCCCGGCTCGCTGACCGGAGCCTACATGTCCGGCAAAGTCCGCATCCAGATGCCGCCACGGCGCTCGCCAAATGGCGGAGGTGTCACCGTTCTGGGCGCTCGTGAAAACAATTTGAAGAACCTCGACGTCACATTCCCCTTGGGAGTGATGACGGTCGTGACCGGAGTTTCCGGCTCCGGCAAATCCACTCTGGTGAATGACATTCTCTACCGCGCCCTCGCCAAAAAGCTCTATCGCTCGCGCGAGGAAGCGGGCGCGCACAAAGCAATTTCCGGGGCTGAGAACATTGATAAAGTCATCCGCATTGACCAGTCGCCCATCGGCCGCACCCCGCGCTCCAATCCCGCCACCTACACCGGAGTCTTTTCGCAAATTCGCGATCTCTACGCCATGCTGCCGGAATCGCGCGAACGCGGCTACAAGCCGGGACGATTCTCCTTCAATGTTTCCGGCGGACGCTGCGAAGCCTGCCAGGGCGAAGGCCAGCGCCGCATCGAAATGAATTTTCTCCCCGATGTGTACGTCCTCTGCGAGGTCTGCGGCGGCCGCCGCTACAACCAGGAAACCCTCGCCGTGAAATACAAAGGATATTCGATCGCCGACGTGCTCGAAACTCCCGCTTCCGACGCGCTGCAAATCCTCGAAAACATTCCCCAGGTAAAACAAAAGCTGCAAACGCTGGTGGACGTCGGCCTCGGCTATCTTCACCTCGGCCAGTCCGCGGTAACGCTTTCTGGAGGCGAAGCCCAGCGCATCAAACTGGCCCGCGAGTTGAGCAAGCGGCAAACCGGAAAGACTCTGTACTTGCTCGACGAGCCCACCACCGGCCTGCATTTTGACGACGTTAAGAAGTTGCTCGACGTCCTGCACCGCCTCACCGACCTCGGTAATACTATCGTCATCATCGAGCACAATCTGGATGTCATCCGCAACGCCGACTGGATCATCGATCTCGGCCCCGAAGGCGGCGAAGACGGTGGCCGTCTGGTCGCGCAGGGCTCACCCGAAACAGTCGCGCGCAGCAAGAAGTCCTACACCGGCCAAGCCCTGGCAGAGTATTTCGCCAGGCTGCGCGAAGAGCACCAGAGTTCCATCGCATGATGTCAACCCCAAACCGCACCGCATACGTTTTCATCTTCGACGGTTTTGCAGATTGGGAACCCGCCTCCGCAATGGCCGAACTGCGGCGCACTTTCGGCTTTTCCGTCAAGACGTTCGCTCTTGCAACCAATCCCATCGTGAGCATGGGCGGGCTAAAAGTGACACCCGATCTGCATCTGCGAGAAATCCGTCGAGACTCGCCGGACGTCCTCATTCTTCCCGGCGGCGATGCGTGGATGCGCGGAGAAATCCAAGAAATAACTCACCTTATAACCGCCGTCCATGGGCGACATCCAGTTGCCGCGATTTGCGCCGCGACGCTCTCCCTGGCACATGCCGGCCTGCTCAACCATCACCGCCATACCAGCAACGGAGATGGCTTCATCGCCAAATACGTCTCCGCATACACCGGTCGTGATCTCTACGTAAAGTCGCCCGCTATAAGAGACAGAAATGTAATCACCGCCAACGGCCTTGCTCCTTTTGCATTTGCTGCGGAAATATTCCGCGCCGTCGCCCCCGACCGGGCGAATGACATTGCAACCTACGAGGCGCTTTATTCGCGCGGCCTGCTGGACGATTGAAACTCTGGCACTGGTTTCGACCCCTAACTTTCTTGTCATCCCGAGCAAAGCGAGGGATCTGCAGTACTGGAGGAATCTCGTGGAAACTGCTGCATATGCGCTGTACCGGGTGGCGACGCTGATAGAGTATTCATTAGACCGCTTCCAGTGTCTTCGCCTCCCAACCCGTCATTCGCTCCAGCGCCGCCGTCAACTCCGGAACCGCCGCCGCTCCCATCGCCCGCTGACTCCGAAAATCCCTCCTGGAGCGGTTGGGAAGTTCTGCAGATTGTCGCCCTGGCCCTGGTCTCGATTTCTGTTTTCTTACTCGTCGTCGCGGTGGCGGCCCGACGGTGGCTCTTTCCCAACCTTCCATTGGTGGAAGTCGCCAAGATTCCACTGCTCACCGTCGTCGCCCAACTGTTGGGGTACCTTATGGTTCTTGGCTTCATGGTCTCGCTGGTCAAGCGCCGCCCAGGCATTTCATTCTGGCGCGAGATTCGCTGGAATTGGCCGAAGAACGCGTCCGTCTATTTGCTTGCCGGCGTGGCGCTGTCGTTCGGACTGCAAGCTGTGGCGCATTTTCTGCCCATGCCCAAAGAGCTGCCCATTGACCGCTTTTTTCAGACCTCGAGCGAGGCCTGGGTCTTGTCTTTTTTTGGAGTCACCGTGGCCCCATTCATGGAGGAATTATTCTTCCGCGGCTTCCTCTATCCGGTGCTGGCGCGCCGCCTCGGCGTAGTGATCGGCGTGCTCTTGACGGCGGCAGGATTTGGCTTGATCCACGCCCCTCAACTGGGACGCGCCTGGGGTCCGGTACTGGTAGTGTTCCTGGTCGGCTTGGCGCTGACCATTACGCGAGCCGTTAAAAAATCTGTCGCCGCCGGCATGCTGATCCATATCGCCTACAACGGCACGCTCTCTCTGCTCATCTTCGGCGCCAGCGACGGTTTCCGCCATCTGGAAAAGCTGAACCAATAAACGAGGGCGCTGGTTGTTTGCCAGAGGTTGACCCCGGAAACATTTTCAGCAACCTTTTCACGGGCAACTTGGAGGAACCATAATGCCACAAGCGCCTGCGGCCGGTGCTCCTAATGGGAAGAGTGTTATGCAAAACGCTTGACTGCCGGGTGGGCAAGAACAAACTCCACTCCCAATCCAACCAGCGGCGATTCTGCTACCAAGGAGTGCACCCAAAGCACCTCCCAAATAAAAGAACAAGAGTTTTGGTTCAAACGCCTTGGGCATCAGCCAAGCTCCAAGCAAGGCGAACGCCAATCCCAACGTGCCGCCGATCACAACTTTCGCCACCGTGGCTGCCGTGCCAGAGAAGCACATAATGGCCGCGAAAGGAAAGCCGGGCGCGACTCCCGGCGGTGGTGGACTGAATGTTTGGTAATAAACCGGCATCGGCTCTCCTTGAAGCACCACCAGCCCGCTTCTAAATTGCCCCGTCATATCGCGGAAAACGGAGTCGCAACTGGCGCTCGGCTCAACCGTCGGACAAAAAATAATAACGCTCGACTTAGCCGCCTGTCACCTTATGGTGCGTTGCTGGTGTCTCAGTTTCCAATTTTCGGCCATGCAAGGACGACCGGCTGCTATTTCTTCCCCGCGTCAGCAGGCGGCGTCCACGTAAAGCCGTGAAATCCGCTTGTGTCGCTGAACGTGCCCACTGCTTCGCCGTTGCTGCTCACACTCGCGACCGAAGTGTAGTTTGATCCCGGAAACCGGAGGGTGGTGAGCCGTCTCCCGTCGTAAACAAACCCGGCTGTGATTGCGGGCGAGGCACTGTAGTAGCCAGCAAGTAAGTTCCCGGCTGGATTGATCCCTTGTACCACCACGCGTGTCGCATTTGGGATAGCTATTCTCGCGTAGCCGTCAGGGGTATATAAAAAGCTGACAGATTGCCTGCTGTTTGAGCGCATATACCCTACAAGGTCGTTTGAAGCGGCGATGCCCGAGACGTAAACGCTGAGTGTCCCAACCGGTGGCGTGGTTCGGCATTGTGAGCCAGCCAGGGTAAAGCCCGTCGCATATTCGCTCTCAGTGAAACCCGCGATCACGCCTGCGTTGTTTATGGCGTCCGGCACTACGTCGCTGCCATTGCACGTAAGTTCGACAAAGGTCCGAGTTGGAATGTCATACAGGAATCCCACGAACGGGCGGGATGACGTCTCTCCTACCACCTGGCCGACGTCATTCATGTCGTAGAGGAAGGTCCCCGGTGCGCCGGGGTAGTCAATCTCGGTGTAAACGCCGCCGCTCAGCAGATATCCATGCCACACGGAGACTACGTCCTCGTAGAATCCGGAGACATCTCCAGCAGCGTCGACGCCCCAAACCTCGGTGTAAATCGACCCCGGATAATCAATCTGCGTGTACGTTCCTTGCGCCAGTGCCAGCGGCGCGGTTGCGAGCAGCAACAGAGCTGCGAATGCCAGTCTGCTCATCTTCATAGCTCAAACCTCCCGATGCGAGAATCCCGCATCTTCATTACTTCACTCGAAACACAACGTTGCTCGTGAGCGTGCCGCTAGGCGTGGTCACTTGAACCTTGCCGCTGGTCGCGCCGGTCGGAACGTAAGTCTTAATTTCGGTTGGCGAGACTATTGTGAACGTGGCCAAGGTGCCATTAAAGCTTACGCTGGTTGCCCCCGTCATACGGTCGCCCATAATAGTGACCTTTGATCCTACAGGGCCGACCGTGGGCAGTGTTTCTACGAAGGGGTGAAGCCCCAAAGAAAGGCTGAAGATCGTACCCTTCCCTTGTGTCCCACCTCCATTGGCTGTGCCGTAGAAAACCCCGTTGGTGGCTTGAACCAGCGCGCCGGTAGGCTGGAAACCATCGGCGCCATCGAAGCTATGCAGGGTCGTCAGCTCGCCCTGCGGGGTCACCTTGAACACCGTGCCGTAATAGCTGTTTGCCCCGCCTGTCGGCGTTGTGCTGTAAAAGTTCCCGTCGGTAGCCTGAATCAGCACTGCAGAAGGTGCAGCGCCGTCAGTGTAGTCAAAGCTGTGCAGCGTCGTCAGCTGGCCCCGCGGGGTGATCCTGAAGACCGTGCCACAGCCACCGCTGCAATCGTCGTTGGCTCCGCCTTGCTGCGTTGTCCCGTAAAAATTCCCGTCCGCGGCTTGAATGAGCGCTGCCTCGGGGTAGGCGCCGTCAGTGCAGTTCGTTTGGGAACAAAAGCTGTAGAGCGTCGTCATGGTTCCCCCGGGAGTGATTTCAAAGACCGTGCCAAGGATGTTGGCTCCGCTTTCGGGCGTTGTCCCGTAAAAATTCCCGTCCGTGGCCTGAATGAGCGCTGCCACGGGGTAGATGCCGTCAGTGCAGTTCGTTTGAGAACAAAAGCTGTAAAGCGTCGTCAGCGTCCCCCCCGTGGGGTTGATTTTGAATACCGTGCCACAGCCGCTGTTTTCGCTGCAGTCGTCGTTGGCCCCGCCTTCCTCCGTTGCCCCATAGAAGTTCCCGTTGGTGCCTAGAACTAGACCCGCGACCGGGAGTGCACCGTCTGTGCAGTCCTTCTGGGAGCAAAAGGTATAAACCGTCGTCAGCGTCCCCCCGGAAGTGATTCTAAAGACCGTACCAAGGATGTTGGCCCCGCCGAAGGGTGTCGTTCCGTAGAAGTTCCCGTTGGTGTCTAGGACCAGTCCCGCGTAAGGGGCTGAGCCGTCTGTGCAGTTCGTCTGGAAACAAAAGCTGTAGAGCTTCGTCAGCATGCCCGCGGAGGTAATTTTGAATACCGTGCCGCACCCGGACGATACGCAGGCGCTGTTGTTGGCTCCGCCAGAATAAGTGGTCCCATAGAAGTCTCCGTCAAAGCCCTGGACGAGAGCGCCGTCCAAGGGATTAGCTCCGTTGGTTCCGTCGAAGTTCACCAGCGTGGTGAACGTCTGCGCTGGGGCAACACTCGCTGTCATCGCACACAACAGGAACACAGCAGATACCGCAACGGGAAACCGCAGAACCTTCTTCATGGACGCACCTCGGGATGGAACACTCAGCCACGGGGGGATGGCAAGAAGCGTTACGAAGTATGACCCCGTTCGGAGTCGGAGTCAACGAGCACAGCACATCTTGTCGGTAGCACATGATATGTCCGGTTGAGATAGCACATGATATGTCCGCTTTGCTAGCGGTGAGGATAGGAGACCATGCGGAGCATGGAAGCTTATCCGAGGGCCGCGATGGAGCGGGCGATGAAAGTACAGGATGTGATGTTGCAGGCGATGGCGAAGAAGATCACGTGGTGGCAGGCGGCGGAGATTCTGGGCATCAGCGACCGGCACATGCGGCGGTGGCGGGAGCGCTACGTGGAACAGGGCTACAACGGATTGCTGGACCGGCGGCGGGGCAAGCCCTCGCGTCGGCGGGTGCCGGTGGCGACGGTGGAGAAAGTGTTCGCCCTGTACCGGGAAAAGTATTTCGATCTGAACGTGCAGCACTTTCACGAGAAGTTGCAGGCCGAGCACGGGATTGAACTGAGTTACACCTGGGTGAAGCAAGCCCTGCAGGGAGCGGGGCTGGTGGCGCGAGGACGCAAGCGTGGGGCGCATCGCAAGCGGCGTGAGCGGCGGCCGTTGCCGGGGATGCTGTTGCATATCGACGGCAGCCGCCACCAATGGTTTCAGGACGAACGCTGGTACGACCTGATCGTAATTCTGGATGACGCCACGAGCGAGATCTACTACGCCCAGTTGGTGGAGGAGGAATCGACGGCGACGGTGATGGCAGGATTGCGGGACGTGATCGAGCGCAAAGGCGTGTTCTGCGCGCTGTACAGCGATCGGGGAAGCCATTTCTGGCTGACGCCGAAGGTGGGCGGCAAGGTGGACTACCATCGCCGCACACAGGTGGGGCGGGCGTTGCAGGAGTTGGGAGTGCAGATGATCCCGGCTTACTCGCCGCAAGCGCGCGGGCGCAGCGAGCGCAACTTCGGTACCTGGCAGGGCCGCTTGCCGCAGGAGTTGCGGCTGCGCCAGTTGGGGACGCTGGAGGCGGCGAACCGGTTTCTACGGGAAGAGTACATCGCCGAATTCAATCGCCGTTTTCAGGTCGCGCCCCGGCAGCGGGGCCACGCTTTTGTGCCCTGCCGGAGTCGTGACTTGGAACGGATTTTCTCGCTGCAGTGCGAACGCAACGTGAACCGCGACAACACGGTGAGCTTTCAGAATCTGAGTTTGCAGATCGAGCGGGTGCGCTGGCGAGCCACGCTGGCGGGTTGTCAGGTCACGGTGCATCAGCATCTGGACGGAACCCTGAGCCTCACCCACGGTCCGCATTGCCTGGGTCGCTATGACGGCGTCGGGACACCCTTGCCGACCAAAGCTTCTACAGAGATGAGCAGGGGAAGGGGAACTGCCCCCTTCCCCTGCAACCCCATCCCCAAAATCAACCCAACCCAATCGGCGAGGGCACAACTTTGAAACCGGACATTTCATTTGCTACAAAAACCGGACATTTTAACTTGCTACCGACACGAGCACAGCACATCTCGGTCAGACCGTCCACAGAGAGTGTCATTTACCGCTACGCTGCCCTTCGTTTCCGCGCCAAGCTGCCAAACTGGCCGCGCCTCGGGCCAAGCGACCGAGACTGGCAGGTTCGAGCATCGCGCCAGCGGCAGTTTCCGGCTCGATGCTGGCGTCGTTACCAGACCTCTGACCGGCAAGAATCGGAGTATTGGGCGTCGTCTCGTATGCGTAACCTGTCAAAGTAGCGGTTATCCTGCAACTGTTTTGTTTTTCGGTAACCCGCGCCCAGCCAAAATAGTTTTGGCCGTTCAGCACAAGCTTCAGACCGAGAAACCGGGTGGTGTCCCGCCAACCACCATATCCCTCGTAGGTGTCATTGCTAACGAAACAAGTCTGCATGAAGACAGTCTGCGTACCCAGAAACGCGTCCGAGGAGCCGACTTTCGAATTCAGCGCGAACGCCTTAGCAAAGGGCCGCTCACGAAAGTTCTTCGCCCCGACAACAAGATTTGATCTCTCACGCTTTATCCGCATACTCCCTGAGTAGCGGATGCAAGTTGTTCCGCCACACGTCGGATTAACGCCCTTTGTCTTGAAGCCGAAAGCGTGTGCTGTAATGACGAAATCTGTAATTCCATCACCATTGAGATCAATCGTGGCAAGATGCCCCGGCGAGATGGTTTGATTTGTGGGAGTAAATACGACCTCGGCCTGCGACGGCTCAGTTAACGCCAGCAGGCTTACTCCAGCGGCGCTGGCTGCTGCCACGTAAGCTAGTAAAGTTCTGTCCAGTCTTGGTTTGAGCGTGATTGGAGTGCGTTTCCCGGTTTGCATTCTGACTGGTGAGTCTGGGCGAGTCATAGAACACCTCCACTTTGAAGCCCTGCAATTATGTTCCCGGCAGGGACGGATTACAAGATGCTGAGTTTTGCACACTTTGCCGTGTCCCATCAAAAGCACCACTACCCGACCAACGACGAACGACCAGCGACGAACGACCAACTACGAACGACCAACGACGACTCGCCGCCATGCTATCTTTAAGTCTTTCCATGTCTTCCGCCCGTCAGGAACTGCTGCGCTTGCTGGCCACCAACTCTTTCCGCCTGGGAGAATTCAAACTCTCCTCCGGGGGCGCCAGCGACTACTATGTGGACTGCCGCACCACCACCCTGCATGCCCGCGGCTCGCAACTCACCGGCCAGGTCTTCCTGGAGGAAATTCGGGCGCGCGGATGGAAGCCGCAAGCAATCGGTGGCTTGACCATGGGCGCCGATCCCATCGTGGTCGCGGTCGCCGTTATCAGCGGCGAGATTCACGGTTTTCTGGTGCGCAAAAGCGAGAAGCAGCATGGCACCGGCCAACGCATCGAAGGCTTTCGTGACAAAGGCGCGCGCGTCGTCATTGTGGATGACGTCTGCACCACCGGCGCTTCGACCGTCCAGGCCATCGAAGCCGCCCGTGAATTCGGCTTCAACGTCGTCGGCGCAATGTGCCTTGTGGAGCGCGAAGAAGCCCACGGACGTTCCGCTGTCGAAAAGGCTGCCGCGCCCGCAAACTTTATCTCCATTTTCACCGCCAGCGACGTCCGAAAAGAGCACGTGCTGCTGCCCGCGGGGGCGCACGCTGAAAGGCAAGAGGAAGAAAGACAATCTCAGGCGTTCGCCGCCGGAGTCGGCTGCGAACTTTGCGGCCGGCCCGCCGTAGTTCACAAACCGCGCTCGCGCTGCGCCGAACACAAGGTGTAAGAGCCAACGACGAACGACGCTCTTGAGCCTGCCCTGAGCGGAGCGAAGGGACGAACGACCAGGGACCAACGACGAACGACCAAAGACGAACGACGTTTTTATGATTCAAACCCTCGAATGGACCGAATCCGGCGTGCGCTTCATTGATCAGACGAAGCTGCCCACCGAGGAAACTTACGTCACCGCGAAAACCTACGAGCAGGTCGGCGACGCCATCCGCAACATGGTTGTGCGCGGCGCCCCTGCCATTGGTGTCGCCGCTGCCATGGGTATCGCCCTCGGCGTCAAGAACTCGAAGGCCGAAACCGTCGGCGACTTAAAACGCGAGTTCGATCAAATTTCCGAGGTGCTCGGCAAAACCCGGCCCACCGCAGTGAATCTGTTCTGGGCCATCCGCCGCATGCGCGAGAAATTCGAACTGCTCCGAGTCCGTCCCCTCCCGCAGATCAAGCAGGCCCTCATCGAAGAAGCGCAACGCATGCACGCCGAAGACATCGCCTCCAACCAGGCCATGGGCCGCTACGGTGCCACGCTCATGCCGGCCAGCGGAGGCGTTCTCACCCACTGCAACGCCGGAGCCCTCGCCACCTGCGGATACGGCACCGCGTTAGGAGTCATCCGCGCCGCCGTCGAGCAAGGCAAAAAAATTCGCGTCTATGCCGACGAGACTCGTCCTTTTCTGCAAGGCTCGCGCCTCACCGCCTGGGAACTGATGAAAGACGGCATCCCAACCACCGTCATTTCCGACAATATGGCCGGTGCCATGATGAACCAGGACAAAATCGATGCCGTTGTCGTCGGAGCCGATCGCATCGCCGCCAACGGCGACGTAGCCAACAAAATCGGAACCTACACCGTGGCCGTGCTGGCAAGAGAACACAGCATCCCGTTCTATGTCGCCGCGCCGTTTTCCACCATTGATCTTGAAACTCCCGACGGCAGCAAGATTCCCATTGAACAGCGCAACAAGAACGAAGTCACGCACATTGCAGGCAAGGCTATCGCCCCAGAAGGCGTCGAGGTGGAGAACCCAGCCTTCGACGTGACCCCGGCAAAGTATGTAACTGCGATCGTCACCGAACGCGGCATTGCCCGCGCTCCGTACGAAGATTCCCTGAGCAAGCTGGCTTTGGAGTCCGCCGGCGCCGCCAGCTAGCGAGCTCTGATTAGGTTCGATGTAGGCGCGGGTCTCGCGAGCCTGCCCTGAGCGAAGCCGAAGGGTGCGAAAACGTAGGATCTATAACTTAGGAACTCCAATGGAACTCACCGTCTATTCCGCCTTCTGGTGTCCCGATTGCCGCGAAGCCAAACGCTTCCTGAAGGACCACAACATCCCCTTCAAGGACATTGACATCGAAACCACCCCCGGCGCCGCCGACGAAGTGTTCGCTCACACCGGAAAAAGAGCCATCCCACAATTCGTGATTGATGGCGAGTGGGTCCAGCCTTACCGTCCCGGCGAGGGTTTCCTCTATGACGAGATGACAAAACGCCTGGGAATTACAGAACCTTAACCCCAGCCGTACATTGTCTTCCGTACCCTACAAGCCTCGCCTTCCAGGCGCGAAGATAAAGGACTGGATTCTGGCCGCCACGCCCCCTCGCGCCAGAGCAGGCTTCATTTTCATGGCCGAACCCGATCCCAGCAATCACGAAGAACCCGTCTCCGCCGCCTGGCATTCCGTGCTGCAGGGCGCGCTCGGCGTCTGCGTTCTGATTGCCACAGGTTTCATGGCGCATTACTACGCGCCTCCGCCCACCAACGATTTGCAGAACCAGGTGCAACAGCTCACGGCGCAGGTGCAGCAGCTCAAGCAGGCCGAAGCCATGCCGGCTCTGGTTCTGAACCGCTATCGCAATTCCATTTGCTATGTCTTCGGAGTGTTCCGGGTCAGCTTTCCCGGCCAGATCCCTTCTCTTCGAGCGCGCATCTCCGGCACCGGCTTTCTGGTGGCCGAGGGCATCCTCGCCACTAATCGCCACGTCGCCCAGCCCTGGTACGAAGACCCGGAGTCCGAAGCTCTGATCAAGCGCGGCGCCGTTCCCCAGCTCGAAAAATTGACCGCGTTTTTCCCCGGCCTGCCCACGCCCGTCAATGTCACGCCCGCCGCGTGGTCCGATCAGGGAGACATGGCCGTGCTCCAGATCGAAGATTCCCGCGCCGTCCATAAGCTGCGCCCCTTGCCGCTCGCCGAAGACGCCCCCAATCCCGGAGAACTCGTAGCCGTCGTCGGCTACCCCATGGGCGTTCTCGGCATGGTCGCGAAATCGCCGCCCCCGGTTTATGACCGCCTGGCCTACCGCCATGACGATCAGAGTGCCGCCAACGAACTCGCCGCGCTCTCCCTGATTCGCCCCTCCGCCACCTACGGTCACCTCGGCGACGTAGTCGGCGACAAACTCATCTACGACGCCCCCACCGCCCACGGCGGCAGCGGCGGCCCGGTCTTCAATTCTCGCGGAGAAGTCATCGGCATCAACGCCGCTTACATAGACGGTTTTTCCGGCGGAACCCTCGGCGTCTCCGTTCGCGCCCTCCGGCCCCTGATTGACGTAGCGAAGAAGCAAGGGACCGCAGCTCACTAGACCCGTTCAAGCCGGCTGCCCCACCCGTCGCGGTTTTCGACGGGTGGGAAGAACAATGCTGCGCGGGTGTGCCCCATTTCTCGCGTTCTGTGCGAGAAGTGGGATTGGAAACCAACGACACCAAGCTTCCCCTTACTTCTTCCCCGCCGCCTGCTTCTGCGCCTCCACCGTCCACGGCGGCACAATCCCATTCTCCCGCGCATAAGCCACCACCTGTCCCAGATGCTCGTGCGCGTCCACAACCAAAATGTAAACCACGTCCCCCGCATTCGCCTGCGGGCCCAGTTTCGGCAGCAGTTTCGCGAAATCCGCGTTACTCATGCCGTTGATCGCCTTCTGGGCAAACTCCCACGACTTATTCAACTCCTCGACGATCCGTGCTCTGTCGGTCGTGGATTTCTCAAACGTCTTCCCATCGAATCCCGCCGGGGCCGCAGTCCCCATGAGCTCCAGAATCCCATAGCGCTCGCCCGCCACGTGCAGAAACACTTCCGCAAACGATCGCGAGTCCGCCGAAGGCCGCCACGTAATTTTATCGGCGGGCAGCGCATTCGCCAGCTCCACAAACTTCTTCTGCACCCGCTCCAGGTCAAACAGCGACTGCCCCTTCATGTCATAACTCGGAGCAGTCTTGTCAGTCGCCGCATCCGCACCCTGCGCCGCCGCCCCAATCGCCCCAACTCCCAGGCTCGCCATAACAAGCACTGCTGTTAGAAACATTTTGTTCATGTTGTGATCCTCCTAAGAAAAGCCGCTGGCTCCCTTAGACGGGGACGCGGAAAATAGTCCTCGCCGGCGTACAACTTTTTACATGGATTCCGAGCCGGGACGCTGGGTGCCCCACGTCTCGCGGTTTTCGAGACGTGGGAGGGACCACGTGGGGACAGCCGAGCGAAGCTCGTCGCACCCTCAGTTGATAGCTTGCTCCCTCTAGAATCTCATCCTGAGCGAAGCTCGACCGCGCGCTCGGTTGGTAGCGCCGTGCCCTCTCCTAAACTGTCATCCCGAGCGCAGCAGGATGGTTCGCTCGCGAACCGTCCTGCGCAGTCGAGGGACCCCGTGTCTGCCGGGCCCCACCAACGGCCCCGCAGGGAATTCTCTCCGCGAACCGTGCCTGGCACCGCGGCGACTCCGCACGCTGAACCCATCAAGATGCAACCCGCCCTCCGGGCAACGACGTGACCTCGCACCCGGCACACCTCAGCCCCCGAAGGGGGCGGCATCCGTTAGCCCAGGACACAAATCTTGAAACCGACTTGACGCGCACACGACATCGCAAATATTCTTGCTAAGAAATCTGGGACGGGGAGCCGCGAAGCTCCTCGTCCCAAGCCTGACAAAAAGCGTCAGGGTTGTTTGTTAGTGCTTCAGTTGCTTGCGGAGAGGGCTGAGAATTCTTTGCCTACCAAAGGACCTCAGCCCGATCACGTGCGCATACAACCTGCGCCCGCACTCCATTAGCAACCACTTCTGCTCTTCTATTTTCGCCTTCATGCCCCGATCTTAGGCACGAACCTTATTGTGGATGGTGAGAGGTTCGTAGGAAAACGCAGAAGAAATGCAATTTTCTTTGGCATTAAAAGTGCTGTGCTAAAGTTGGGAGTTTAGCCTCTAACCTATTCTCTTTATTGACGTTGTACTCCACAGGGTAGTGCCAGCTTTTGCAGCCTCTTCACTCTGCATGAGAAGAAATTCCTGACGAATGTACTGCGGTCGTGGCCGAGTAATGGAGAAAACTGCCGATGCCTTTCACAAGCCGGGAATAAGGCGGAGACGGGGACGCTTGCCCAAACAAAAAGGGGTGGACGTCCCGTCTGCCCTTCGTTCCCCGCCGAGTTTCCTTCAGGCGCACAATTCGCTGGACGGGCGCGGCAATCTCAGAACATCATCCGGTATTTAGTGTCGTCCTTGCCCCGGCACGCCCCCGTGCCATGCCCGTTCATGCCGACAACAAATTCGCAATCGAGGATGCTACCTTTATCTCCCGTCAGAATGGCGGCTCCACGTCGAGCACCCGCAGTCGTTAGTCCGATTGAGTTGGCGTTACCAGACGCCGAGCCGGCGGGCGAATACACACTCGCATAGACGCTGCCCCAACTCACGTTGCCGCCTTGGACAACGGAGTATTCTCCCGTGAGGCTCTCGCCAGTCATGACGGAGGTTATCGTACCTCTGCTCCGACCATTGAACGTATACGTGAATGTGAACATCTGCCCCGTCGTGAGGTTGTAGACGTGCCCCGTCGCTGTCCTCGTGCAGGCACAGAGTATGAGAAGGACGACCAAAGCGGAGAGCAGGGCCAGTCTGCGTTTCATGCCGTCATCTTACTCGCCCCCGCCGAGAAAACAAATCAAACAGGCGGTCGGCTATTGTAGCCTTGGGACTTTCGAGGAACACGGCTTCACTTGGACGCCTGCCGCCGATGCAGCGAAGATTGGCCACCGCTTGGTGCCCCACCCGGTTTTCGACGGGTGGGCTAACGCGTCCTTCCCCAATCCACCCCTTCTCCCTCACATGCTCTTCCTCCAACCGCCGCAACCGCGCCGCCATAACGCCTTTTCTTCCCAAATACCCGACCACGCTGGTCGGGTCGTTGCGATCCACCACCGGCAACCGCCCTATGTTATTCCGCAGCATCTTCGCCGAAGCATCATGCAGCAACTCATCCGGATAAGTCACCACCAACTCGCGCGTGCTGGCATCATGCACAGTCACCGCACCGCTCGGATCCCGATCCAGAGCCCGCAGCACATCTCCGCGCGTAATAATCCCAGCGAGTTTCCCCTCGCCGTCCACCACCATCATCCCCTGATGCCCGCTCACCTCCGGATCGCGCCGTGCAATCCGCTCCGCCAGTTCCGCTACTTTCATCTCCGCCGCAATCTTCGGCACATCGCGGTCCATGGTTTCCTCAACCGCCATCTGGTGCAGAACGTCAGCTTCATATTCCTGGTGAATATGCAGCCCGCGTCGTGCCAGCTTCTCCGTCATGATCGACGCTTTGGGCATCAGCAGCATCGCAATGCCATCTGCGATCACGCTGACCAGCATCAAAGGCAACACTGAGTTGTAGTCGCGGGTAATTTCAAAAGCAAAGATGATAAAAGAAAACGTCGCCCGCGACGCCGCCCCAAACACTGCTCCCATGGCGACTAATGCGAATGCTCCCGCCGAGAGATTCGCCCACGGAAAAATTCGATCCATTCCCATGGCGTACACTCCGCCCATGGCCGCGCTTGACATGAACATCGGCGCCAGCAATCCGCCTGACGTGCCCGACCCAAGCGAGATCACCAGAGCCACTGCTTTTGCCACCATCACCACCACCAGCAGCTTCCACGCCAGGTTCGCATTCAGAATGTCACCAATCGTGTCATATCCCACGCCCAGAACCCGCGGCACAAAGTAGCCAATAATGCCCAGCCCAAGCGCGCCAATCGCCGGCCACCAGAGCTCATCAATAGGCAACTTCTCGAACTGATCCTCGGTCCAATACAAGAGCTTGCTGAAGCCAACTGCGGTCAATCCGCAAAGCCCACCCAGCAACAAATAAAACGGCAGCGCCCGCGGAATGCCAAAATCCATGGCCGCGACTTTGAACATCGGCCCCGCTCCCAGCAACTGCATGTGCACCGCAGTCGCCAGCGTGCTGGCGATGACCAGCGGAATAAACGACCGCGCCTTGAACTCAAACAACAGCAGTTCGATGGCAAGAATCACGCCCGCAATCGGCGTGTTGAACGTCGCCGACATCCCCGCGCCCGCGCCGCACGCCAGCAGAACTTTGCGCTCCGACGCCGTGGTGTGGAATATCTGCCCGACCAATGAACCAAAAGCCCCGCCGGTCTGAATGATGGGACCTTCCGCGCCGAACGGGCCGCCCGTCCCAATCGCGATGGCCGCCGAAAGCGGTTTCAGAATCGCCACTCGTGGCTCGATTCGGCTGCGGTTGATCATTACTGCTTCCATGGCCTCGGGAATGCCGTGTCCTTTGATTTTGGGCGATCCGTATTTCGCCATGAAGCCGACAATGATGCCGCCAATCACCGGCATCAGGATGACCCACAGCCCGAGTTGATTGTGGCGCGCGCTGATGAAGTCAGCGGCCAAACGATGGTAGAAAATGATGTTGGTGAACAGTCCGATCAGCTTGTAGAGGATGAATGCGATCAGCCCGGCCAGCAGACCGACTCCGGCCGCCAGGAATGAGATCAGAGCCATGCGGAACTGTGCCGGCTCCGCCAGGTTCGCGCTGCCGCTTTGCATCCCCGAGGCAACTATCGTGGACCGGGATGCGCCGTGACTTTCTGTCATAGGATCTTTCGCGACTGATTCTTTTTCCTCAAAGATGCGCTGGTACGGTCCCTCCCCTCACCCCTGCGCGACTCTCGAGGGTGCCCCGTCCAAGCTCCGCTTGGGCGGGGACTTTCCCTCGGGCGGTCGCTTTTTCGGGGGGCTGGCTTTCTTGCTCTTTCCACTCGAGTCTTCTGCAGATTGCATGACTCGCAACAGAGCTGCAACCAGTAACGGTCCCTGCGTTCGCAACTCAGCCCGATGATGCAGGGACAACCCCCGCAACACCCGCTCGCCCTTGGGAGTCAGAGACAGCAAAACCTCCCGCTGATCCCCGCCGCCACGCACGCGGCGGATGTAACCTCTCGCCGCCAGCCGGTTCGCCAATTCTACTGTGCTGTGATGCCGAAGCTGCAACCGCTCCGCCAGTTCTGCCACTCGCGGCCGGGCGCCCTTCGGCAAACCTTTCAAAGCCAGCATCAACTGGTGCTGTCGCGGCTCGATCCCGGCTTTGCGCGCCGCCCGCTCACTGAACGAAAGAAAACGCCGGATCTGATGGCGCAACTCGGCCAGCGCTTGATAGTCAGCAGGAGTAAGTTTCCCTGTCATCTAAATAGTTATATCGTATCACGATATATACAGGTTTATAAATTGTCATCCCGAGCGCAGCCGGACGGTTCGCTTTGCGAACCGGCCCGCGCAGTCGAGGGATCTGCATTTTGGCTTCCCGCTGGTCATCACCCTCCCCATCCATTTAAAATTCCTAGTCCAATCAATTTCAGCGGCAGGCAAGAGGTGCAAGTCGTGATCTCACGTTACACCCGCCCCGAGATGGGCAAGATCTGGAGCGACGAAAACCGCTTCCGCGCATGGCTCAAGGTGGAAGTTGCCGCCACCGAGACGCTCTCTGAAGCAGGCCTGGTGCCGAAAGCCGCCGCCAAGGCCATCCGCGA
>Ga0206999_10149_pt1 | contig 17652 bp, 16 predicted proteins | sample Alteio_BWMinCont_92_FD_153482 | JGI IMG/M metagenome (GOLD analysis project Ga0206999, IMG submission 153482) | Enriched cells from forest soil in Barre Woods Harvard Forest LTER site, Petersham, Massachusetts, United States -... | ecosystem: Environmental > Terrestrial > Soil > Temperate forest >...
CACTCGCCGACCGCCAGGCCCATCAACTTCTTGCGCAATCCCAGATCATTGGCCAGGTGTTTTTTCAATTCCCACCATTGCGGATTTCGGTGGGGACGATTGGCGGGCCACTTGGCCTTGGCGTGCGCCTTCGCCTGGTACATTAAATAGGCAACCCAAGTCGCGATCGGCTCGACCAGCACCTGTGCGCCTTCCCGCTCAAGAAAGTCGAACATGTGGAAGTTGCCGTCACCCTCGGTGATCTGAGCCCAGAACTCGCCCGTGATTTTCACCACCGGCTTCACTTTGGTGCGATCCACTTCGATCGAATTGAGTTTCTTGCGGGCCGCCGCCAGAGCGCTGAGGTAGTCCTTGCCCCAGAGGTGTTCATGCATCTTGCCGAAAACATTGAAGGTGTTGCGCAGGATCTTGTTGCTCTTGAACTTGGGCTTTGCCCAGTTGGGCGCGACTTGTTCAATTTCGAAGGGGTGACGGTTCCTCAGATCATGGCAGAGCCCGTTCACTACCTCCCGGAATACGTCGTTGGTCTCGCCCTTATCGACTTCAAACGGGCGGATCTGGTGAATCATGTCGTTGAACACGTCACCCAGGTGCATGGCGTTCAGCATGCCGAAGCCGAAGTCGACTGTGAACTTCAATCCCGGCTCGCCCGAGGCGGCCTTGATGCCGTCGCTGTCTTTAAACAGCAGCACCCGGAAGCCGTCGAAGCCTGCGTTTTTCAGGGCGAATCGATACTCCGCCTCATACATGCCAAAGCGGCATGGACCGCATGAACCCGCGGTGAAGAAGACATAGTTGTCCAGAATGTCCTTGCGGGGAATCCCTTCTTTTTCCAGGAACTGAAGATATTGCACGAGATTTCCCACCGTGAAATAGGTTGGGTTGCACTGTCCGTTGTTGCCGTATTCCTTGCCGATCTGGAATGCGGGCACATCGGGCACGGGCAACTTCTCACAGCGATATCCGCAGCCTTGGAATACCGCGCGAATCAGATCTTCGTGTTTCCAGGTGAAGCCGCCGAAAAGGATCGTCACGCGGCTACGTTCTTCTGCGGTAAACGCTCGCTCGATCGGGCGGTGGAAGTGTTCCGGCTGGTCAAGTCCGGCAATCTTCCGCAGCCGCATGCGCTCGGCTTCCAATCGCTTTTTGATTTCCGAGTCATTTTCAATTTGCACGAAATTCGCAGCCATACGATCCTCCGGCAGTGTGTGGAATTTGAGCGGTGGTTCTAAACGGGATTGTGGAATGGTGGATGGATCGCCGCTTTGCCAGCGGCCGAGCGTCATCTACAGAAAGCAGGAGACAGCGAACTCCAGGATGAGAGGACACCCCAGTCACTACGGGCTTTCTACTAAACAGCATCCGAACTCCATAGATTGGCTAGGAGGTTCGAAGTCTTACACCGGCGGAACTGCTGCGAAGCAGTCCCGTAGGCGCCGGAATTAGCAAAGAACCGCGGTTGAGATACCAGCCGTTCTGGAACCGGTTGCCCCGGTTCGTTTGGATCCCACCCACGGAAAATATAAAGTTGGTCTTGAAGACTATTTATCAAAACTAACCTCTGAAATCAAGCGCGAACGTTAAACGGCAAAGCCGACGGTACGGCAACGTACAAGCTGATCAAAACCATCTTCAAGAGGTCGCCGTGTTTTCGATCGAAAGCGACCCCTCGAGAGTAGCTGCACGATTGACAACGTAGTCGTGATGATCAATCGTCAGAACCTTCTTGCCATAAAGTCGAACCTCGACAAATGTCATATCTCTTTGCGGAAGCCAGAAACCGCCGATCTTTTGGTATTGACGCACGAAGTCGGCCCGTTGGATCCAGAAAGAAAGCTTCTTCGCGGGATGGCCTTCAATCCGGACCACCGCATAATCTTCAACGTCAATCCATACCTTGCCCTCGAACAGATACTTATCCCGCCGTTTGGGGACCGCCTGCACAGCGAAACAGCGGTAAGGTCCGACCTGCTGTTCACCGAGCAGGTCCAGAGTGTAGTTTTCCGGGGAGATCGCGCTATCGTGATGTTGCTGGCCCGCCGCTGTTTCGATCTCGCTGGCGATGAGGGCATTGAGCGCCAGACGACGAACCAGGGCCGACCCCTTCTCGGACATGACCACAAACTTCTTCTGGTCCGGTGCCCGATACTCCATCCGTCCGGCTTCCTCGGCATGCACCTTCCCCTTCAGATCAACCACCTGATAGGTCCTGAAGGCGGTGTAGTTCAGCAGTGTCGCGGCCCGAAGGGCATTGTGGGCCAGCAACTCGTCAAAGATCTGGATTTCAGTCAAGCCCGGTCGCAAGGGCTCAAGCGGGGCTGTAAGTTCGGTCGGTCCCAGTTGATTCACCTGCGCCTGGGCGCCAACCGCGAACGTTGTCATGGCAAGGAATGCGGCATCGACAAAGAAAAGTCTGATCTTGGTGTTCGTCGTCGTTTTTCTTCCTGGCATGTTGGGTTCTCCTCATCAATCCTCGAAGCTGCGCACGCCACCCTGGAATCTGTTCTTGGCGTTGCTCCAAAGCCACTTGATCACCCTGGCATCGTTGTAGCAGTAGGCGAGGTTGTGATTCAGAGTCGAGAAACAATGGCGCTGGCAGGTTGACTTCATAGCAGACAGCTGGGTCTGATCAAACTTAGGTTCGTCGATGTTCCCCCAGTCGAAGGTGGCCGCGTACATCGGGAAGCATGGAGCGACGGTGCCGTCCGTGCGGATGATGACGTTGTTCTGACCGGCGCGACAGTTCCACTCCGCAAAATGCAATTCGCCGTCGGGCTCTTGGATAATTCCAGGCATCGAGGCCAACAGTTCTGCCTGATGTCCGTTTCCCTTCGTGCCATCGCCGTTCCAGCCATACTCCTTCAAATCGAGCCCCGAAGACATACGCACAAAGGCCTTGATCTCTTGCAGGCGTGGCACCGAGTTCACCATCTGATAACCGGCTTTATTTTTCTCGACCAACCAATCGACCAGAGAGTCAATCTCGCGCCAGTCTTCCGGTCGGATGTAGGTGGGGTTGTCGTACAGGTGTTTAAAGTGGTCATCCTGTTCGAGCATCGGAGTCTCATTGATGTGGTAGTCGGTAGCAATCCGATGGTCGTGGGCGTATTCAGTGAGCTTTCTTACGTCCTCGAGGTTATTACGGCAAATATTGATGTTGAAAAAAACCAGGTATCCGTCCACGTACTGCTTGCGCAGGATATGTTCCAGATTTTTCTCCGCGGGGACAAATGCTTTGGGCAGGCTGGGCTGCAGATCCCACGAGTCCAGGGCAAAATTAAATACCGCCACGCCGGCGTCGCCCAGGCGGTCGGCGACGTCGGGACGGAGCAAACGCCCGTTGGTGGCGATATAAACCCAGAAACCTTTCTTCGCCGCGTAATAAACGACTTTATGAATGAATTCCGGCCGCAGCAGAGGCTCGCCACCCATCAGTGCCAACACGCGACAGCCATTGTCGTGCAGCCAGTCGATCGAACGCCGGGCCACGTCCTCGGTCATGCCCTTGACTTTGTTGTTGTACGACCAGCAGTACCAGCAATCGAGGTTGCACTTGTACTCGACAAACAGATAGGCCGTGATGGGGTGGAAGTCTCCCGGCAAGACTCGCGAACGGACGTAAGGACCGAGCCATCCGCGTGAGTAGCGGTACACATCCTTTGCCCCCCATTGCCGCTTCTCCGGCGGAGTCTCGGGGCCAGGATCGTCAATGCGCTCCGGGAATTGGGGAAACACCGGCTCAGGAAGGGTGAGACCCATTGCCTGAGCCGGTGCCGGGGGACGCTGGTTGGAATTCACTAGAAGGTCGTGGATGGCTACGTCAATGCGGAACTTGGCGGCTGTGGCCATTGCAAAATCACCTCGCACAGAGCTTGCATGAGACGGTTCCTCTGTTGTATGAACCGCCGGCATTGCCGCCGAGACTCATGCAAGGGAAATGCCAAAGTCATGCCAGGTGAATGCTGCAGTGAAATCCGTTATTGAGCCGGGTTGCGAGTCGGCCCCAGGGGCTATCGGAAGCAACTCATCGAAGCGGCCTCTGGCTTAGAGTCAGCGAGAATTGCCAGGCAAAATGGGGAAGCTGCCAAATGATCAAGGCCAAATTCGAAAGCCCAACAACTTACGTAAAGGAAATCCGCTTTCCCCTAAGTCCCTCGTTTAAACTGCTGGAATTCCGACACTTGCTAACATTCTGTCACTTGAGATTTGCGACGTGCCCGACTTTTTTGACACTTGGGTCGAATTCGTTTTTTTATCGCACTGCAGAAGGCCACACCTGCTAATAGGCCGGCTGGATAACGCTCTCCCATTCAATAGCGGGTAACAGTCGGGAAGCCGCTGGCCGATCGGAGAAGGATGAGGAATCAGAAATGAGAAATGTGGAATGTGGAACAGAGTGTCGAAGGTGACATCGACAGTCTTCGACACTATCGTCGCCCCCCCTACAGGTCTGTCAATCGTAGCGGTCATATTTCGACAGATGTCGGACCTCCTGCGACCGGTCAAACCTTTTTCTTTCTCCGGAGTGCGAAAGAATCCTTTGATGATTTTTGTGGGACTCTCCCTGATCGCCGGGCTGGTGCTTCTCCTCGATTCGTTGAGGTTGTGACTCCCACACTGATCGGCTCTGACCATCTTTGACGGATGTCCGAGGATGCCTTCGACACATCTCGACACTATCCGCGCTTGATTGACTCCCTACCCATTAAAGTCAGCGATTTACGATCTGTGCCCACAGCTCATGGCTTTGGCCGATCAGTTGCCTGTTCGCTACTTGGAAAACACACAAGGGAGAAGGGGAATGAAGTGGGGTGTCTTTGTACTGATCGTCTGCTTTTGCGGACTAGGGATTTCTAAAGCTCAGGAGCAACGGACTCTGTTGCCTGACATGCCCAAGCCGCAGCCGGGAATTATTGTCGGCACTGCAGTCGATGTGAACGACGATGCCATTCCGGGCGCCACAGTCAGTCTCGAAAGCCCACTCGTCAGCGATTCTCGCACGCTCGTATCAAACGATAACGGATTCTTTGAATTCAAGGATCTCGAGCCGGGAACCGCATACCACCTGACCATCAGCGCCCCAGGATTTGCCGACTGGACTTCACCCGAGATCATGCTCAAACCAGGCCAATACGTAATCGTGAAGGGCACCAAGCTCCAAGTCGCGATGGCGCTTACCACCGTGACTGTAGGGTATTCCCCAAAAGAGGTCGCAACCGAGCAGGTCAAGCTCGAAGAGCAGCAGCGCATCTTCGGCTTCATCCCCAATTTCTACGTATCCTACGATCAAAATGCCGCGCCGCTCACAGCCAAGTTGAAGTTCGAGCTCGCCGCCAAGGTCTCCTTCGATCCTGTCACTTTTTTCGGCGTAGGGATAGCTGCCGGCGCCGAGCAGGCAGGAAACCACCCGAACTACCCCCAGGGTTGGAAAGGTTTCGGTGAGCGCTATGGCGCCGCCTATACGAACGGTTTCACCGACATCATGATCGGTGGCGCCATCCTGCCATCACTCCTGCACCAGGACCCGCGCTACTTCTACCAGGGCACGGGCACAACCAAGTCTCGTGTTCTGCACGCCGTCATGAATCCATTCGTCACTCGAGGAGATAACGGGCAGCGGCAGCCGAACTACTCAACCATAGGTGGCGATCTGGCCTCGGCTGCCATCTCGAATGCCTACTATCCGGAGTCGAATCGCGGAGTCGGGCTGTTTCTGGGGAATTTCCTTATCGCAACCGGCCAGCGGGCGGCCGCCAACCTGGCACAGGAATTCATCCTGCGCCGACTCACGCACAAAGGCAAAGATCACCAGTAAGCATCCGCGGCAGAGCCGCGAGCTTCAGATCGCGGGCAGCTCGTCGCGGCCGGCAAACCAGGCACTATGACCCTCATCACAACCGCTTCGGCCGATCCGGTTGGGTGTTGCCAGACTTCTTTCGCATTCGAACAACGGTGCCACTTTGTTCAAAGCGAACTTCATCCATGAGTGCCGTCATCAGGTAAATTCCCCGGCCATGACTTGATTCAATCGCCCCCGGGGCGGTGGGGTCCTCGACCGCATTGGTATCAAATCCTTCCCCTTCATCCTTCACGACGATCGAAACTTCCTCCTCCGCTTGGCAGCGGCAGGAGACGTAAACCTGCTTCCTGGGATCTTCGTGATTTCCGTGAATGACGGCATTGATCAGGGCCTCACGCAACGCAATTTCAATGTCAGTCTCATTTCCGGGGGCACATCGGCACCTCTTGATCAAGAACATGAGCTGGTCGACAAAGGGCGAGATTGCAGCAACCTCGCTTCGCAAGGACAGCGTCGTCTCGAGGCAAGGAGCGCCATGATGTAAATCACTTTGCCGCTTTCGTGCCATCGTGGGATATCAAAAGCAACATGCATGCCAAACCGCATCTGCGCCAAATGATTGACTTGGTTGTCTTTGGAGGAAACAGGGGAGAGCAATTCGGGAAGTTGTCGAGAAAGTGTCGGCGCAATGTTGAGGAATCGTCGACAGTGGTGCAGAAAACAGATGAGGCTCAGGCGGGAGAGTTCGAAGCTGCATCGGGGAAGTTGTATTTTCGTGTATGCCGAAGTTCTAGACGCGGAGCACGTCTTCGAGCGCAGAACCGTAGTTGTCATGCGAGCCTAGCATCTCTGAGCCGACATTTTCCTGCTGATTAACGTGCAACTCCATCGCATCTCTGAGTTGCTGCAATGCGCGATTTCGCCCTGCAATCACGTCACGCGGAGAGCAGCTCAACAGAAGGGAGCACTCCTGCTCGGAATAATGTTCGAGAACCAACATTACGAACACAAAGCGCTCGAACGGTTCGAGTTCGAGAACAGCCCCAATCTCCCCCTGCTCGATTGCCTCCGCCCTGCGATTACGATCGAAGCTCACCCGATCGTGCTTTTCTGTCGGTCGCGGGTCGATGACTCGAACGGCGCTCTGAATGATCGTCCGCCGAGCCCATGAACGCGCCCATTCCTTGAACACCGGGTTCCCCTTCACCGAATCCTCCAGTCCGGAAACAAAGCACTGTTGAGCCTTCGCCTGGTCCGCGGTCAGCAGGAACGACAGCCGGTACAGGCTGTCCTTTTGCTCATGAAAGATCCGGTCGAAATCAGCGGTGCTCGCGTATGGCGTAGGGCTCGTGATGTGCTTCGCTCCAGGCATGTTCACCTCCGTGTTGATTCCTGCTGTTTCTTTCGCGCAAGTTGTTTCAGAACGTGCCGGGTGAGGACGCCGCCGGAGGTAAACGTCGCCCCTTTCTTCATCAGACCGAAGATCGCTTCTTCTCCTTCGCGGCTAATGACGGTCAGGTTCCTCAGGTCGATGACCAATTTGCGTCCCTCTAGCTCCGAGCCTGCATTTCTCCAGGTTGGGCCCAGCTCGGCAACCCAGGGTACGGTGAGGTCTCCTTCTACCACTAGCGTGCGTTGTGACGGCGTGTCGGTTATGGAAATCCTGAACATATTGGACGGGCGCCGAACCTCGCTATCGCAAGCGGCTTGCCATAGCCACAGTGTCTTGGCGCTGTAGCAAACTATTGAATCCATTGGCGGCCGGAAAAAGGGCGACAAGGTGTGTCGGGGAATGTCAAAACCAGAATCGACAATTGTCGAGTGTGGGCGACACCCCCAAGAGCGGCCGCACAGTCGAAGCCTAAACCCCTATGAGACGCTGGACTTGATGGTCGGCGATGGTCGGCCGCCACTTGGTCAGGAGGAGCAACGCCGTATCCGACAAGGATGACTGAACAACTGAACTGCTCGCGGTCTCTAGAATTTATGCGGCCCGACCCGAGTGCGGCGACGGTGCTCAATCGAAACAGGCGTGAGACTGGTTCTCTGGTGTTTGTTGGTGAATCGAATGCGTGTCCTGTATGCCTCTCTCAGAAGAGCACATAGAAATGCCAGCATGAACAAAGCCGCGGCGCCGCAAGCGCTCGTGAATGCGACGGGTCCGATCACATAAGCTCCGTTCCACGGCTTCAATCACAGAAACGCCGTTCCTCAAGCACTCGGACTCGGTTCGTCCAAAATGCGACCCGACACCATCAAATCTGCACATTCCAAGTTCGGGATGCCTGTGTCCCCTGTGAAATTGTTCGGGCGTGATTCGCGCCCGAAAAGGATTGCTGAGCAAGATGGGGCTCTAAGCAAAACCGCGGACGAGATACAGACGTTTTTCGAACGGTCGACGGCGACAGCGTGGTTCGAGCGGCACAGTTCATCTACCGCCGCAGAGCACCACCGAAGTCAGAGGGAAGCCCCGTTCAGCCCAAGCCTGAAGGCCCCCTGCCAGTGGTCGAACACGCTCAAATCCACGGCGCTGCAGCTCAAGGGCTACCCGTGCGCAGGTGAGCTCATGCGGAGCGGTACAGTAAAGGACGACCTCGCGATCGCGACGGATTAACGCTCGCTGGTTGGGATTATCGCGCTGTCCCAGCCTATGCGGATCGATGCACACCGCGCCGGGAATGCCGTGATGACCTCGCCTCCCAGCGCGGTGGCCGTGTAGATCAACAATCACGACTTCTTCGCCCGCGTCCAGTTTCTGTTTAAGCTCTTCTGGCGAGATCCGAGCCATGCGAAATTCGCGCACAATGCGATGCCATTGAACCAGCTTGCGGCCAACATACAGAGCTAGCGCGACGAACACGACAATCACCCAAAGCATGCCCGATCTCACCGCGGACGCAGCAACACGATCCAGGTCTTTGCCGAGGACATAGCCGAGTCCGGCATAAGCACCTGACCAGAGAGCGGCTCCAACGGCGTCAGAGGTAACGAAGCGGAGCCGGCTTCTGCCGGACAGCCCAGCTAGAGAAGGCGTTGCCGCATCCAGTCCCACGACGAACTGGGCGAGCATGAGAGTCCGAAGCCCATGGCGGACGAAGGTCTCTTTCGACCGGCGAGCGGCCCCATCCGGGTCGAGCGCAAAGCCAGAAGTGAAGTGCAAGATCTGGTCACCCCACCGTCGACCGGCCTCGAACCACGCCATGTCGGCCAGCAAACAGGCGATGATGGCAAGACCGAGGGCGATAGCCAATGTCATCCGTCCCGACCCTGCCAGCAACCCCGCAGCAATCAGAACCAGAATTGCCGGTACGGGCAACCACATTTGGCGCGCGAACACTGATGCGAACAGAACCGCGTAACCGTGCTTGGCAAGAAGCTGGACAATAGGATTCATAGTGGTACCTCCGGCGCCGTCTCGGTTGTCGCGTAGTCGTTAGTGCTGCTTGCCTGGAGGCCGCGGTGAGTTTGTGTTCTTGCCTGGTTTGGCGAATCGACTATCCCAAACGTCGCGCCAGTCCGTTCGACATTCACCTTGACAGTTGAACTCTTGTGTACGACCGCCCATTCGTCCGCCGCACTCGGGACATACCCAGTTGAGAATGTCGGAAATGATCTCTGCACTTGTTTCGGACACTGCTTGCGGCATCTGCGATTCTCCTGGTTGCACTAGACTCTCGAAACTCGTCAATGCGAACTGTTCATTTGGCCTCTTCTGGCAGAGACGAAGGGCCAAATTTCTTACTAGCCTTGCCCCATGCCCAATGCTCCGAGGGTCCTTTGGCTGGGACCGCTTTACTCGGTGAAACGATTCGGGGACCGCCGCCTGATAGGATTCGGATGCACGATTCGAGCAAGCTTGGCGCGCGCCCGTGCGAGCTGCGCTTTCACCGTCCCGTGGGGAATACCCAAAACCAGCGCAGCCTCCTTCGTCGTCAAACCGTCGATATCACGCAACTGAAAGGTTCTACGCAGCTTTGGTGACAGCTGCCTAACGCCCTCGACCAGTTGGTAGCGTGCTTCCGCTGCGGAACAGACCTGTTCTGGACTTGGCTTCGAATCAGGCAACCGTTCCGAGAATGTGAGACCGTCTTCCCCTTGCTCTTGGTCAAGCGACAAATAGCTATCGCGGCGGCGTAATTTCATCCGCGCAGCGTTGATGACGATTGTGGTTAACCAGGTGGAGAGCTGCGCTTGCCCCCTAAACTGGCCTAGATGCTTGTACGCGGAAAGGAGAGCATCTTGGACGACATCTTCCGCGTCGGGCATGTTCCCCAAGAACCGAAAAGCCCTCTTGTAAAACATCGGTAGGTAGCGAGACACGACGCCGTCCAGTTCCTGTGCACGCTCGCTAACGAGACCGCTCGGAACTGCTCGCTCTCCTTCCATGAACATTGTTATGGCCGACATCACGTGTCTCCTCTCTAAGCGACCCCAGGGTGTGGGGACGACTCACTTCCTACAGCATGGTTGGACTCCGTCGCTGCCAGGAGCCAGCCAAGGACACCGCCAGCTGGTCGAGTCGGGCCTGACTTCTTTGCCTGCGAGCAGAACTCGATAACCTTCCCCGGTTGCGGATGACCGGCACACCCGAACGTATTCCGAAAGTTCTTCGGTACAAAAAACTTAATCACCTTTGCCATGACCCTCTCCTTGATCGTGGGAACCTCTGTGCGAATGGGTCGTGCAAACGCGCATGCTCGAAACTCACGTCTCTTGCGCCCACGAGCTGCATCGACCGCAAACAGCTGAAGGCAATTGAAGGACCAAACCGAAGCGCTGCGAGGACGTCCGTTAAATCGCTGACTTTAACGGAGGAGATAAGATCGGGAGCGCGATGGGGTCGGGAAATCCGGAAGACGATCTCGACACTTGTCGACGATTGGAGACAGGCGGCAACTCTAGAGTCAACGGTTCGAGGAAGCAGAAAGAGCACGTCGGAGGTATGCGAGAGCGCTGGATCGAGGGTCACAACAGTTTTCGCGGCTCAATGCCCAACTTCTTCATGCGCGAGATCAGCGTCGTGCGCTTCATGCGCATACGTGCCGCCGCACCGTCACGGCCTGCTACTCGCCCGCTTGTGATTTTCAAGACGCGGAGAATTTCATCGCGTTCATGGGCTTCGCGCCTGCCCGATTGGGGAGCGTTCCTGCCGTTGTTCCCCAGTTCAGCGACCGGAGCTTGCAGCGCCGAGCCGAGAGTAAGAATCACTGAACGCTCAATGAAATTCTCCAACTCACGAATGTTCCCCGGCCAATGCCAACTCGAGAGCTTCCTTATGGCCGGGGAGGAAATCGATTCGATTTTCTTGTTCATCCGGCGGCCGTACTTCTGGGTGAAGTAGCGGACCAGCAACGGAATATCCTCGGGGCGTTCGCGCAAAGGGGGGATGCGGATCGGAAAGACATTCAGGCGATAGTACAGATCACTACGAAACTCGCGCCGCTCCATCATGGTTTCCAGGTCGCGATTAGTCGCCGCTACCAGTCGCACATTGACCTTATTCGTTCGGTTGCTGCCCAACCTCTCAAACTCACGTTCCTGCAAAGCGCGCAGAAGCTTCGGCTGGATCTCGATCGGTATATCTGCCACCTCGTCGAGAAAGAACGTACCTTGATCAGCCAGTTCAAGTCGGCCAATCCTCTGTGCAATCGCGCCGGTGAAGGCACCTCGTTCATGCCCAAAAAGCTCGCTCTCCAGCAGTCCAGTCGGAATCGCGGCGCAGTTGAGCTTTACAAAGATCCGCTCTTTACGCCGGCTGCGTTCATGGATGGCACGCGCAATCAATTCCTTCCCCGTGCCGGTTTCGCCCAGAAGCAAGACCGTGGAATCGCTGGGAGCCACGGTTTCCACCATGTTCAAAACATGCCGGAGCGCCGAACTCTGTCCCACAATTCCCTCAAAGTCCATGTCGCCGCGGATCTCATCTTCCCAATAGAGTTTTTCCTGCGCGAGTTCGTCCTTCAACTCGGCGATCTCCCGGTAGGCCAGGGCGTTCTCAATCGCGATCGCTACTGGCCCCGCCGCCCGCGCCAGGAAATCAACGTCTTCCCGGCTGAACCAATTCTCGATCCGGCTGCCGAGGGTCAGAACACCGAGCGTCCGACCGCGGCTGATCAGGGGCAGGACACAACCCGAGACGAGAGCTTCAGCCCGAACTTCAGGAGCCTCTTCGGGGCCCAAGTGCCGGTTCATCGTATCCAAGACGAGCGGCTTACCGCTGTTGAACACCGCGCCCATCACGGACCCCTCGACCGGGTGCAGCAGGTCCTCCCTCACAAACCCCTTGCCATCCGGAAAGTCCATAGCAAATTGTCGCAAATAGACATTTGGTACATCGGGTAGCCAAACGCCAACAGCGTCGCAGTGCATGACTTGCCGAATGGTTGCCGAGACCGCGCGAAGCAACTCGCGACACTCCAAATTTGAGACCAGAGTGTTCGTCATGTCCAGGAGCAACTTCAGCCGTTCGCTTTCGCGCTGCAGGTCCGGCAGGGCGCTCGGTGCCCCCTGGGGATTGAATGAATGGGACGGTATTAGCAAAGAGTTCATGCTCTTATCTCCCGAATTTCGCTGTCGCGATCCCTCTATCTGGTGATTGCCTAGAAACCGCACGACGCCATACCAGCGCACCCGCCCCTGACACAGTTACCGACAAAGTATCTATATCTATAGATCGCGGTCCTCACGGCTACAGACTTCACTGAGGTGAATTGCAGGCTCCGATCAGTGTTTCTCGATCAGTTGTTTGTCGACGGAGGTCGTCGCCATGGCAAAGTGCCAGCTCAGTCGTGTGCCCGCGAGTGATCATGTCGATCACACCTTTCTGAGATCCGAGAACATCATTGAGCCGTCGCTTTCGAGACGGTAGGTAACGTCCCTCTCTCAGCAACTCCCGGTGCACGAAGCGGACCATTCGCAAGAGATTGAAAGGACAGAAGAAGAAGGGCGGAAAGCTGCCTGTGGATTTGGTGAAATTGGCGAAAATTGCGATTTCACCAGTTCTCGGAATGAGGTCTAGCTGAGTTTGAAGTGGCTTTTACGAATCCTTAATTTCTTAATGAGGTGCTCCAAGGTCGAAGGTGGTACTCCGAGCCTCGCCGCGGCCCCGTTCGGGCCAGACACTCGCCCTCGACTTCCCGCCAGTGCGTCCTCAATGATCTGCCGTTCACGACTGGCGTCCTCATCGCCGTCTGCCTGCTCAGGTTGTTGCGGCAAGCTGACTCGACGGGAATCTCTGGACAACCAGGCTGCATCCACGCAAAACACGCCATCCGAACTCACAATGACCGACCTCTCAACCACATTTTGCAGTTCGCGAATATTGCCCGGCCAGGGATAGGAGCGAAAGAGTTCGACCGTTCGCTTATCGATCTTTTTAAAGTGCTTGCCCATCTTTTGCGCAAATCGATGGACAAAGTATTCCAGCAGCATCAGAACGTCGTCCTGCCGTTCGCGAAGCGGGGGCACCTGGATCGGGAATACGTTCAGCCGGTAGTAGAGGTCCGGGCGAAATGTCCCCTTTTCAACCGCGGCTTCCAGATCGCGATTGGTTGCCGCTATTACGCGGACATCGATTTTAACGGGTTGCGTGCCGCCGACGCGTTCGAATTCACGTTCTTGCAACACCCGCAGGAGTACAACCTGAGTGTCCAGCGGCAGCTCGCCGATTTCGTCGAGGAAAATGGTTCCTCCGTTCGCCAGTTCAAATCGGCCGATGCGGCGCTGCATCGCCCCGGTGAACGCGCCCTTTTCGTGGCCAAAGAGTTCGGATGAAATCAGCGATGGGGCAAGCGCTGCGCAGTTCACGCTCACGAAGGCCCGTTGCCAGCGACGAGACCGCTTATGGATGGCGCGGGCGACCAATTCCTTGCCAGTGCCAGTCTCTCCACTAACCAGAACGCTCGAATCGGTGGGAGCAACTTTCATCAGCCGAGAAAGCACTCCCTGCAGCCCCGACGAGGCGCCCACGATCTCTTCGAACATGAACGCTTGGTCGACCTGCTCCCTGAGCACTACGTTTTCGTCGTGCAGTTGATCTCGCAGACGCTTAATCTCTTCAAACGCCTTCTCCAGGTCGGCTCGCGCGCGGTGGTGCTCGGTGACGTCGATTGAGGCCCCGACAAATTCCACGACGTCGCCGCGTTCGTTCAGGATGGGATGGCCGATACTGCGGGTATTTTTGATGGTTCCGTCTGGAAGAACAATCCGAAAATCTGCCTCAAAATCAGTTTTTCCAAGCAATGCCGCCGCGTAAGCTTGTTCGACCTCGGGCCGATCTTTGGGATGCATCCTGCTGAAATAGAAATGAGCCGACGAGGCGTCGTCTTCGGGTTCAATGCCATACATTGCCAGCCCTTCCGCGGAGACTGTCACCTTATCTGATACGACCTCGTGCCTCCAACTGCAGGTGCGGGTTAGCCGTTGCGCCTCCAGCAAATCTGCTTCACTGCGTCGCAGCTTCTCTTCGTCGCGTTTGCGTTCCGTCACATCCACGTCGGTCCCAACGTATTCGATAATATTTCCGGTTTCATCGAGAACCGGGTGTCCGATCCCATGGATGTGCTTGACCGTGCCATCCGTCAGCACGATCCTGTAATCTTGCACAAAATCAGCTTTCTCGCGGAATGCCTTGTCGATCCGTTCGTTAAATCTGTCGCGATCTTCCGGGTGTACCAATCGAAGAAACTCTTCCCGATCTGGAAGGTTGCTGGTTTGAGGATCTAATCCAAAGATTCGTAGCATTTCGTCGGACCAGCAAATACACTTCTCCGCGGCGGGGCTATAGGCCCAACTGCCCGTCTTGGCTAGTCTCTGCGCCTCCGCCAGATACGCCTCGCTTCGCCGAAGAGCTTGCTCGGCGCGCTTGCGCTCGGTGATGTCCTCGGTCAGCGCCATGATGAATCGTGGTACCCGCTCGGTGCCCGGCACCAGAGAAACGTTGTTGCTTACCCAAATCAGACTGCCATCCTTGCGGCGATACTTTTTCTCGATCTGAAACTGCCGTCGTTTTCCCTCCAGCAACTCGGTGATGAACGCCCAGTTGGCTTGGCGGTAGTCCTCATGCGTTACGTCCAGAAAATTAACTGCGCCCAGTTCCTCCTCCGTGTAGCCCACCATTGCCTGGAAGACGCGATTTGTGGCCAGAAAACGGCCGTTGGGGTCGGTTAGCGCAACGCCGATCGCCGAATTCTCAAAGACGGATCTCCACCGCTCTTCGCTTTTCCGAAGGGCATCTTCAGCACGCTTCCGCTCCTCAAGATCCGTATTGGTTCCGTACCACTTCGCGACTTTCCCCGATCGGTCGCGCAGAGGACTGCCGCGAAACAGAAACCAGTGAAATTCGCCGTCGAAGCGGCGGAAGCGGCCCTCCACTTCGTACGGCTTTACAGTATTCAAAGCTTCTCGGAATGTTTCCAGAATTCGTGCCAGGTCGTCGCGATGAATCGCAACCTCCCATCCCGAGCCCAAGGCTTGCTTTGCAGATAGACCCGTATAGTCCAGCCAGCGCTGATTGAAGAAGTCGGCGGAGCCATCTGCACCAGCGGACCATGCCAACGTAGGGATGGTGTCGACGACAAGGCGAATGTCCTCTACATCTCCAGGTTCTTCGAAGCCATGCGGCAAGGATGCCATGCGCACTCTCGAGTCATTCCGCTTGCGACTGGCAATGTTTGCGCTTCGCCATGCTTGCGCCAGATGCGGACGGACCACCTGCAGAGTCTACTCCGATGCGACCGGCTCACCCAGACACATTCCGGGCACCGCCACCCTCTGAAACATGAAAGCCGAAACCTCCGTTCCTGGAGGATATTGCTTGAGCTGGGTCTGAAACTCAGGCGATTCAAAGCCGTGTTTGAACGCGTCCGTAGACTCCCAGATGACGTAGTTCATGAACAGGCAGCTCCCGCGATCCCGCGATGCAACTGCGCCGAGATGAGTCCGGGCTGCTTTCGCATAATGGCAAATTGCTTCCGAAATCCGGCCAGGAACTCGTCCACGTGCTCATGCTTCACCAGGAAGGTGCTGAGCAGGACTACCGGCGCAACGTTGTTTACGATCTGCTGGTCAAAGCTCAGGTTTGGGTCCAGGGGAACGAGCTTGGCCCCTAAGCTGGCCTCCTGCCCGCTGGAATCGCTTTCCCAGGCGAACGCCGAATTGAGCGACAGGACTGGAGCCAGTGCCGCACCGACTGACATCGCCTGGAGAAAACCGCGACGGTAAACTTTCATAATCCCCCCCTTGTGTCAATCAGCGTTGCTCCAAGGAAACTTCAAGTTAGGCGTTCGTTGCGATCTAGATTCTTTTCAGTCAAACCAAGTCCCGCCAGGATCATTCGCACGAAGACAGTTCCAATAACATATCCGCGTCCCCAGACCGGGTCGAACTCAGCGGACGGCGCGGCAGCCAGGATCTCTGCAACGGAACAACCTGCCGCAATCAGGCGCTGCACGCGGCCTTCGATGGTACGAAGCGTGTCGTTAAAATTGACGAGATCATCGCCAGTTGCGATTGGTCCGTGCCCTGGCACCACGGCGGTCTCCGCATTGATGAACGGCAAGAGCCGCTCAATCGCCTGAATCATTCCATGCAAGGATCCGCAAGAGGATTCGTCGATGACCGGATAAGTTCCGTTCGTCATCAAATCGCCCATCACCAGGACGTTCGCTGCGGGCAACCACACCACAACATCTCCATCCGTGTGGGCCGGCTCCTGCGGTATCAATTCGAGAGTCTGCGAACCCAGATCAATGCTAACCGCAGCATTGAACGTCAGAACGGGCCATGCCGAGCGCGGCGAGCTTCGCACGCTCCATTCGAGCGAGGGAACGAATTGATCTCGAGACATGCGCGCCCGGCAGTTGGCATGGCCCACCACCGTGCTTTGATCTTCCGCAAACCAGGAGTTTCCATCGGTGTGGTCGAAGTGCCAGTGGGTGTCAATCAGCCAGCGAGCGGATTGGTGAAGCGCCCCAGCGATGGCGCTGCGTATTTCAGGAACGCGCGGGCCATAGCCCGTGTCGATCACCGCACACTCCTCGGAGCCGCCAACTGCGGTTACCGTTCCGCCGGCTCCAATGAAGGAAAAGACCGTTGGGCGAATCTCGACAACGGACAGAGGAGTGCTTTGGTATGTGGCCCGAGAAAGTTCGACAAGACCGCCCACCGGGAAGCTGTGGCGGTCATTCATGCGGACAGCGGACTGTCCTCCGGTCATATTTCTCTCTCCTCAGTCACACCGAACATTTCATAACCATATGAGGTTCGCCAAGCTTTCTGAAGGGAGCTCTTCGCCCACTTTTGGCGGCTGCGATCAACTGTTTCTCGCTCCACGCTCCGAGATCGCTACCTGCTGCGGCAGCGCTCTGCGCCGAACAACATGTACTCATCCCGACGGTCGACCTCCTCGCTCGAACCCGAGCTATCCATTGCTGGCTCCCTCACTTTTTTTCTCTTTCGATCCACTCGCGGACGTACGCCGGACAGTTCTCCAGCTTCATCCCATCCGCCTCGCAATCTCTTAGAAACTTCACTGCGTCGCAATCCGCCAGCCTCAGTTCTTGTAAGTCCAAAACGATGGTTTTGTAGTCCGCATCTTCGTAGTCCGCAGCAAACAGCGCCTTCAACTCCGCGACCTCCTCCGCGTTCATGCGCCCACTTAGCGTAAAAACCATGATTCCCTGCCGCACCGATCGCTCGATCCTCAAGGTCATCGTAGCTTGTTTGGCGCAGTCAGCCTTGGCGTTGCTGCATGGTTGCCATCGCGGCTCTCGGTTGAGAACGATGCAACACGGAGGCCACATGCAAGGCACTGAAACGAAAGACGTAGAGGAGAAATTGGTTGACGAAACTCA
>Ga0206999_10078_pt2 | contig 17630 bp, 11 predicted proteins | sample Alteio_BWMinCont_92_FD_153482 | JGI IMG/M metagenome (GOLD analysis project Ga0206999, IMG submission 153482) | Enriched cells from forest soil in Barre Woods Harvard Forest LTER site, Petersham, Massachusetts, United States -... | ecosystem: Environmental > Terrestrial > Soil > Temperate forest >...
ATTGCAGGTCGGTGACAAGCTGGCGGTGGTCGATGGCAAGAACGTTGGCACGGCCATCAACCCGTTGAAACTGCCAAAAGTGTTCGCCGGCCTGCATGGACAAGAGGTCGAAGTCACCGTGACCCGGCAGCCCAAGGACGGTGCGCAGACCAAGAAGGAACTGAAGATTCGCCCGTCGGATCTGCCCGGTTGGATCGACCAGCCCGTGTATGAAGGGGAATCAATTTCAATTCCGTCGATTGGTGTCTCGTTCCACACGATCCCAGTGATTCTGGCGGTCGAACCCGGCAGTCCGGCGGCCGAAGAAGGAATTGCCGTGAAAGAAGGATCGATCCTCAAGGTCAAGAAGATCGAATTCATTGCCGATGACGTGAAAGAACCCACGCTGGTCGTTGATCTCGACCACCCCAACAAGGAAGCCAAGTCGAACAACTGGGGTTTTGCATTCTGGAAGATGCAGGAACTTCCCCTGTGCAAGGTCCGGCTGACACTGGTGGAGGAACAAAAGGACCGTGTGGTGACCCTGACACCCAAACTCGACCCAGACTGGCAGTTGCCGATCATCCTGGGGTTGCACATGCATCCTCTCGAAATGAAGCAAAAGGCCACAACTGCGGGCGAGGCGTGGGAGATGGCGACGAACTACACGTTCAATTCGGCGATGACCATTTACCTGACGCTGAGCAGCCTGTTCACGGGGCGTGTTTCGGTGATGGAACTGCGCGGCCCGATCGGAATCGGCACCGCAGCGGTGGCGATTGTTCAGCACGGCCTGGCGCCGCTGCTCCTGTTCCTGGGATTCCTCAGCGTGAACCTGGCCGTGTTGAACTTCCTGCCCATCCCAGTCCTGGACGGAGGCCACATGGTCTTCTTGCTATGGGAGGCCGTCGCCCGGCGACGTCCGAGTGAAAAGGTCGTCCTCGGCGCCAACTATGCCGGCATGGCGTTTCTGCTGGGCCTGATGGTCTTCGTGCTGATCTTGGACATCTTCGTGCATCCGTTCAGAAAATGATGGAGGATGGCCACTCATGGCCGTCTGTCGCAGATTGGACTGGCGGGCACCATCTTCCGAGATTCACTGACAGGAAGCAGAAAACCGATGGCGTCACGCGTCGAAACACATTCCACCACAATTCTGGCGGTGCGGCATCAAGGCAAAGTCGCGCTTGGCGGTGATGGACAGGTCACCTACGGTTCAAATATCCTCAAAGCCGACACTCGAAAGGTTCGGTGGATTCTCGACAAGAAGATGCTCGTCGGTTTTGCCGGGTCCACGGCGGATGCCTTCGCTCTCTTGGAGCGATTCGAGGCCAAGGCCAAGAACTTTCCGGGGAACCTTCCGCGAGCGGCGACAGAACTGGCCCGCGACTGGCGGACTGACCGCGTCTTGCGTCGGTTGGAAGCGATGATGATCGTCGTCGACGCCGAGCACAGCCTGCTGGTCACCGGCCAGGGGGATGTCGTTCAGCCCACGGACGGAATTCTGGGGATCGGGTCCGGAGGCAACTTCGCCGTGGCGGCCGCACGTGCATTGATCAAGCATTCCACGTTGTCTGCCAGTGAGATCGTACGCGAGTCGCTCCGAATTGCCTCGGAAATCGACGTCTATACCAACGAAAATATCGTTGTCGAAGAGTTCACCTGCGCGACCTGATCGCCTTGCCGAATTCGTTTCGACACCGGATGGAGCAAACCGTGCAAGACATGACACCGCGCCAGATCGTGGCGGAACTGGACAAACACATCGTCGGCCAGGATGCCGCCAAGCGAGCCGTGGCGATTGCACTTCGAAATCGCTGGCGATGGCAGCAGCTTCCCGATGATGTCCGACGCGACATCACACCGAAAAACATCCTGATGATCGGCCCCACTGGAGTCGGCAAGACCGAGATCACGCGCCGTTTGGCCCAACTGATCGGATCGCCGTTCGTCAAGGTCGAAGCGACTCGATTTACCGAGGTCGGATACGTCGGACGCGACGTTGAAAGCATGATCCGCGAACTGGTCGATGCGTCGATCAATCTGGTCAAGCAGCGGAAGCGAGTCGAGGTCGAGCAACAGGCCGGGAAAAACGTCGAGGAACGGTTGCTCGACCTGCTGATCCCCCATGAACCGGTCCCATCGGCCCCACCCACCGAGGGCCAGGAGGACGATTCCGGTTCCGCGGCCGAAGCCCGGCACGAACGAACCCGCGAGAAGTTTCGGACGATGCTGCGGTCGGGTGCGCTTGAGGAAAAACCGGTTGAGCTGACTGTCCCGCAGCGGCGCATGCCGGTCCAGGTCTTTTCCAACATGGGCCTGGAACAGATGGACGTCGACTTCCAGCAGATGTTCGAGAAGCTGATGCCTCGCCAGCAGAAGGAACGGAAAATCACCGTTCGGGAAGCGCGAACACTTTCGATGGAACAGGAGATCGAGCAACTCCTTGACAAGGACGTGATTCACGATGAGGGGCTGCGATTGGCCGAGGAGAGTGGCATCGTCTTCCTCGACGAAATCGACAAGATCTGCGGAGAATCGGAAGGACGGAGCGGCGCGGATGTCAGCCGCCAGGGAGTGCAACGCGACCTGCTGCCGATCGTCGAAGGTGCGACCGTGCAGACTCGCTACGGCTCGCTGAAAACCGACCACATCCTGTTCATCGCGGCTGGCGCGTTCCATTCTTCGCGTCCTGCCGATCTGATGCCCGAACTGCAGGGGCGCTTTCCCATCCGCGTGGAATTGAAGGATCTCACCAAGGCCGACTTTCTGCGCATCCTGACCGAGCCTTCCAGTTCGATCACGCGACAGTCTCAACAGTTGCTCGCAGTCGACGGCGTCGAATTGTCGTTCACGCCCGATGGCTTGGAAGAACTGGCGGAAATTGGCTGGCGCGTCAACCAGTCGACCCAAAACATCGGTGCCCGCCGACTGTACACGATCATGGAACGACTGCTGGAAAACATCAGTTTCGAGGGACCGGACACTCGCGGCATGAAAATCACGATCGATCGGGCCTTCGTCCGCAAACAATTGGAAGACATCAGCCGCGACGAAGACCTGAGCAAGTTCATCCTGTGACAAACCGGGAGTACCGCAAACGCTCCCAACGACGGCTGCCGGTTTGGAAAACCGGCCTACGAACATCTCTTTGACCCGGAGTTCTCCGAACGGGAACGGGATTGCATTCAGCAGCGCCGGAATGTATCACGGATCTACAATTGCCGATGGAAACCGGAGATTCCGATGTTCGAGCGGATGAATGAAGAGTCCATGCGACGACGCGCTGGCGTTTCCCGGCGCCGTGTGTTGCAGGTGGGCAGTCTGGGACTGGCGGGCTTGGGTCTCTCTCTGCCGGCATTGCTGGCCAACGACGCTGCCGGGCAAAATCGGATCAAGCCGCTGGCGGACAATTGCATCCTGCTGTTCCTGAATGGCGGACCCAGTCATCTGGACATGTGGGACATGAAACCCAAGGCTCCCGATGGCATCCGGGGCGAATTCCAGCCGATCTCGACGTCGCTGCCCGGATACCAATTGAGCGAGCATCTGCCGCGGCTGTCTCAACAGATGCATCTCGCGACCGTTGTCCGATCGATGAATCACAGCGTGAACAACTCGCATGCCGCAGCGGTGTACGCATCACTGACGGGACACGATCGCGGCGAACAGGGGGGAGGGACGCGGCCAACAGATCATCCCTGTCTGGGCGGAATCATGGCGCGGCTGCGGCCCACGGCTCCGACCGTGCTGCCACAAGTCCATCTCCCCTACATGACCAAGGAAGGTGCAGGCGGGCCGCCGCAGCCTGGTTTCTTCGGCGGATTTCTCGGCCATTCCTACGATCCCCTGTTTGTGCTCAAGGATCCGAACGCCACGGATTTTCGGGTTCCTGAATTGACCCTGCAGACCGAGGTCTCCAACGAGCGACTGAACGCCCGACGGCAATTGTTTGAAGCCACAGGAATCGCATCTGCCGAAGGGCGTTCCGCGCAGGTCGAGATGTCGCGGATGCAGGAACGGGCGCTCGATATTCTGTCCTCAGAACATACGCAGCGTGCGTTTCGACTGTCGGACGAGTCCCCGACGGTTCGCGACAACTACGGACGCAACATCTACGGCCAGAGTGCCCTGTTGGCACGTCGACTGATCCAGGCCGGAACACGCGTGGTGACGATTTCCTGGGCACCGGACGCGAATGCGACCTGGGATACCCATGGCAGCAACTTCAAATCGCTCAAGTCGACGCTGTTGCCGCAACTGGATGCCGCCTGCTCAAGCCTGATCGCCGATCTTGTCGAACGCGGAATGCTTGACCGGACGCTGGTGGCGGTCTTCGGCGACTTTGGACGAACCCCCAAGATCAACGCCAACAATGCCGGTCGCGACCACTGGAACTTCTGCTACAGCCTGATGCTGGTCGGCGGCGGATTCCAGCGAGGATTGATCTACGGCAGCAGCGACAGCACGGGAGCCTTTCCAGCCTCGCATGCCTTGGTGCCGGGCGATGTCATCTCGACGATCTATCGAGCACTGGGGATCCTGCCGACGACGGAAATCGTGGATCAGTTCCAGCGACCGTATCGCGTCGTGCCGGGCGGAGAAATCGTGTCCGAGTTGCTGATATGACAAGGCTCGATCGAATCCTCGAACCCGAGGTGATGGACACCGTCGCGGAAGCGGTCGACTACAACAGCTTGGACCACAGCGCGGTCAATCGCGTGTTCGTCGACGATTTTCTCGCCGCTCTCTCTGTCCCGGCTGGTGGCAAGGGAGGGCGAGGCTCCCGCCGAGCCGCAACGTCAATCGGAAGTCCGATGTTCGATCTCGGCTCGGCGGGAGCCTCGCCCTCCCAAACATCGTTGCCCCAAACAGCTCCCTTGCAGATCTTTGACGCGGGAACCGGGACCGCGCTCATTCCGCTGGAACTGTTGAGTCGCGGAGTTCATGCGACCATCGCCGCCAGCGATCTGGCCGAACAGATGCTCGTTGTCGCTCGCGAAAACGTGCGCGCCGCCGGCTTTGACCAATCGATCCGGCTGGTGCTTTCGGACTGCAAACGCCTGCCGGACGCGTCTGCGACCTACGATGCGGTCATGTCCAACAGCATCGTGCACCATATCCCGCAGCCGCGATTCGTACTGGCGGAACTGTGGCGAATCCTGAAACCCGGCGGGCTGTTGTTTGTCCGCGACCTGATGCGGCCGGCTGATCAGACAAATCTCGATGCCATCGTGCAGACCTACGCCGGTTCGGCGAACGCCCATCAGCAGCAGATGTTTCGCGACTCCCTGCACGCCGCGCTGACAATCGACGAAATCAGTGAACTCTTGCGAGAAATAGGCATTCCAACCGTCGGCGTCAGCGCGACGAGTGACCGCCACTGGACGATCGTGGCACACAAGAGTCCCGATTCGAACCGGTTGTGAAGGCGAATCCTAACTCAAGGGGTCAGGCACTTCGGAATTTCGGAATTGGCGGACACTGCGGTCATTCTTCGTGGAAAGGATCTCTTCCGCCAATTCCGAAATTCCGAGGTGCCTGACCCCGCCGATGTGGATTATGAAGGTGAATCCGGTCGTCCGGTTAATCCTGTTGTGATGGAAAGGCCGCTTGACCACAGGGTCTTCGCAATCGATTCAAGCCACGCAGCCGTTCGAGTCGATGGCTGGAATCACATTGCGCAACACACCATGTCTTAACTTTCCGGGAGCGTCACCGATGTCGTTCAGTCCGAGTCAAGCGGTCGAACAGTCCCCATTTGTGATCCGAGCCGAAGAGGCCTTGCGGACTCTCAAGCAAAACGTGACCAATCATATCGACCGGGAATCGCGCCTTTGTCGAATCTTCGGTGAATGGCAGGAAACGTGGTTGTCCCGCGCGGAACAGTTGCGTCACCAGGTCAGCGAACTGGAATCGCGACTGGCACCGTGGATGCCGCGGGGCGAAACTCTGCGCCTGGCAGCCGTCTCTCGAACGGAAGAGACGACTTGAATTGGAGCGATGGTTCGACAATTTCGATCCGGATGTTGGAAAGCTCGCAATTGTCGTAGCCCATCCCGGTTTCCTTGAGTGGAACCTGACTGATTCGGAATGAGTTGCGGCCGACTCGGAGCAAATTCGCGGGGAGTCGGCACCGCAAACGATCAGGATGAGCCGGCGCTGCTCGGGATCGAATCCAGCGATTCAGGTCACCCGCTGCATGATCGTTGATGGTTAAATCCGTTCTTAATCGGCCCGAGCGAAGTTCCTTCAAAAACGGACTGGCTGGGGGCGTCCCCGGCCCCGCCGGTTCCAAGTCGGTGGCATCGAGCGACAACCAGACCTCTGCGTCCGCCGGGAGTGAACTTGCGATCTCGAATTCCCCCGACCACTCGGTTCCGTCCGGAGTTGGCCGCTGGAAGTCTTCGCGGATCGCGTCGCCCAAATGCAGGCGGCGGGCATCGACCGTGATCGCTGTTCCGTAGAACAGCGGTTCAATGCGGGCCACATCGCTCCAACCGATCGCGATCTCTCCCAGCCACGGATGTGCGACGATGATGAAATCCCGATTGATCTGTGCAATCGCGGCCACGATTCGGTCGGACCCCTGACGCGGCCGGTCGACGTTCGCCTGGAGTTCGATCGCGGCCCATAACCCCGACTGAGGTTCTCGCTTGAATGTGGCCCGATCCGACTGCCGCAGTGCCAGGGAGTCCAATTGAGGCCATGCTGCCAAACGGGCTCCCGCCGGTCCAACCAGTGTGACTTTCGTTGAACTCACCTGCTTCACACGTCCAAACCATTGGTCTCCGTCCAGCAATGCCACACAGTCATCCTGCGTGGAGGGGCGCACGGCAGATTCGTCGGATCGAGGTGTAAACTGGCTGACTTGCAACTCGTCGATCCAGACATTGGCGGTGCCGTTCAATCGAATCGAATGCAGCCGGCCGGGCGAGCGACCGACCAACATCAGCAACGCATCATCAACAACGCAAATCGCATGATCGTCAAGGAACGCCGCAGTCAGACAATGCCACCCCTTCTTGAGTGTCACGGCTTGACTGGTGACCGGCTCATTCGAGCCACCGGGAAAGGAGATCGACGCACCATTGGCAGTCGCATTCAACCTCCACCGCGACGAGTCGTTACCCCCCTGAAAATTGAAATCCACCCTCAGTTCCGTAGGACGGGTTTTCAATCCGTCCGCGTCTTCTTCGATCCGAAACCAGAACTGCACACGCGACGCTTCCGGTAACGCTGGAAATGCATAGACCAACGGCTTCGAAATCCCGGCCAAATTCAAACTGCGGTCTCCCCCGGCAGCGCGAGCAGGATCCAACCACTTCGCATCGATCGTTGGCTTTACGACGACTTCCGGGGTCGCAATCCCTGCCGCAACATCCAGTTCAAAGGACTCATACAAGAGTTCGACTTCACCCCTGGAAACACCGACTGCCGCAATTGCCTCACGCGAAACACCCGTTGTCTGCCCGCCACGCAGTCGCAATTCGATCTTGTCGTCCTCCCAACGCAAAATCTCCGCCAGAACCTGGTCACCGCCAAGAAATGTGATCTGCCGAAGCGGTGCGTACGACCGGGAAACGGTGGGTCGCCGAGGAAGATTCAGCGGAATCGCGCGCAACGAATGCAATTGACATCCGAGTGGAGTAACGATCGTTTCGAACGCAAATTGACCGGGAGTCGCGTTCGATGCCTTCCAGACCGATGTGCTTGGCAGCGTTGGCCGAAGGTCATCAGCGCGGGCGGAAACGTGGCTGGCGAGGAAAAGCACCGCGCCGCACGCACGCCAAGCCCTGTTCTGGACACCCCGAATCCGCACCCAAGCCCCTTCCCGAAAACTCACGCCACCGACGTTGGCACATCCGCATGTCAGTCTGCGGAGTTCTCGTTCTGCGGTCAATTCAGGTCGAGGTTGGGGTAGTGGTCGGGCAGAGTCTGTCAGATTTTTTCGGCGGTTGAATTTTCAGATTTACAGGTATTGTCCTAGGTGCCCGTGGCGGTCAGCGATGCCCAGTCTTTCTGCGCCAGTGCCCTTTGATGTGCATTCCGTTGTTTTGCGACTGTTCTTCAACCCAAACATAATCGCTATTCGGGTCCGTGCTCACATCCACTTTCGAGGGGACAGGCTCTACCGGTGTGGCGGCAGGGTGAATGGCTGCTTGTCGCGTCGATGAGTGCTTTGAATTGCCCAGTGTCAATAGAAGCACGCCGCCACACAGCAATGCAATCAGCGACACGCAGGCCGCCTTGCGTCGCCAGCCTTTGAAGAAGTCGAACATCGCATCCTCCACTGCAAACGAACTCGCCACAGTTTATCGCCGGGGCGTTCGCATTTGAACGGCAGTTTCAGCATATGGCGGATTCTTCGATCAGTTCACGGATCGACCAGACTCGATAGCCCGGGCTGAGGGCCTGGGAGCGGTCCACACATTAACAATGCCCAAGCCCCAACGGGTGCGACAATTGCCCGTCACGCCCGTTGGCCCAGGCCTTCAGCCTGGGCTATCGAATCCGACCCCGTTGGGGCCAAGAAAACGGTCACGACAATCTCAATTCCGACTGCACATAAGCCCAAGCCTGGAACACTCCACCCGATGTTTCGACCGAAACGACTTTGCGCGCGTATTCATGACCGACCAATTGACCGGACGGAATCTCTTCCAACTCGTCACAGCCGGCCAGTGTTGCGTCGTATTCGTCGGTTTTCAGGAAGAACAACTCGCCGTCCACAATTCCATCGGCGCACGGCGCGATCATCAACTCGTGCAGTCGCTGATAGCCGCGCAGGATGGCCGGGACAACTTTGTCAAAGTGGCTGTTCAAGTAATGGTGATTCCGATGGTCGCGTCGCAGCGTGCCAAACACGAACAGGGGCAACTTTGTTGCCGGTTCAATGCCACCCATTGTTTTCAGTCCGTGATTCCCACTTTCATTTCGTCGCTGTTGGCCTTCAGTTCCGGTGCATACATCGCGCTGGCCCGGGTGGGGAGCGCGCTGAACTTGCCGGGGATTTCGGCTCGCAGCCGGTAGCTGATGCTGTGTTTGCCTCGCATCAACTGCCGAACGAAGAATGCGACGCGTTCGTCGCGAAATTCGACGAAGGCCCCCATCTCGTTGCCGTTGTAGCCGCTGCGGACCTCGACCGGTTCGAACCCGGCCGCTTTCATGTCTTCGAACAACAGGTATTCGTAGTCGTTCTTGCTGTCGATTTCGAGTTCAATCTCGACCAGGTCGCCACTCTTAATTGTACTCAGATTGGCCAGTTCCGTCCGATCGTATTTCTCGACCTTTTGCTTGACGACCTGACCACGCGATCCGGCCACGTTGATCTGCTTGTCCGACTTGGTCAGCTTGTAGAACTTGCGCTGCACCTTCACTTCCAAGCCCGCCTTGGTAATGAAGTCTTCCAGCGTGAAGTTGGTCTGGTAAACGTTGAAGTACAGCGGCCCGGTCCCCTGCTTGCGCAGTTCGAGCTTGTGTTCTCCCGTGGTGACCGCGTCGCCTTCCAGAACGAACTTGTTGTCGAACGTGAACAGGTTCGTTGAATCGACCTTCACTTCCTTCTGTTTTTTGCCGTCGAGCCAGACTTCGATAGTCAGGTTCGGCTTGTCCTCGCCGCTGGCCTTCATATAGTCGGCCAAGGCCTCAATGCACAATGAGGTGTCGCGGGTGCTGTTCCAGTACGTCGCGTGCTTGCGATTGTTCAGGATGTACTTCACCAGGCGCGAGGCTCGGACGTCCTGTGGATTGGTCTTCGACAGCAGTTTCAGGTAATAGGCATTCGCCTCAATGTCGCTGCCGTACCAGTACCACCAGCCGCCGTTTGGCAGCTTCAAATAAGCGGTCTGGTTCTCCTCGTCCTGCACGACAAACTGCTCAATGTTTTCCAGGATCATCTTCAGTTTGTCGGCCTGTTGCTGCTTGTGCAGGGCCAGGCCGAACAATGCCTTCGCATACACAGGCAGTTGAACGCGGTCGCGATACAGGAATTCGTTCATCTCGGCATTGGCAATGTCGGCATCGATTAGAATCATGTAGACCAGTGCGTCGATCGCATCGGCGAACTGCTTCTGGCGGACATCTTTCATGCCCCAGTTCTTGATCCATTGCACCTGCTCGGCCTGGAATCGCTTCAGCCAGTCGATCCCCTTTTCCAGCACACCGGGGACAATCGCCACATCGTTCGCCTTGGCGACCTGCAAACCATGCACGACGACGGCGGTCGTGTGCGGCCACGAATGCTCACCGAAGCCGCTGAACCAGCCCCAACCGCCGTCGGAACATTGCATTGCCGTCAGCCGTTCCAGTCCGTCTTTGACCATCGCCTGAACTTCCGCTTCGTCGAACACCGGATTGCGATCGAACTGCTTCCAGCGCTTGGCGCGTTCGACATCGTTGCCGATTTCCTGGGCGTTCAGATTGGTGCGTTTGGCCTGGATATCCTTCAGGTTCAATTGCATGTTCAGCAGAACACGCTGAGTGATGACGGTCGGCAGGAACCGGTTCAGTGTCTGTTCCGTGCAGCCATAGGGATAATCGACCAGATACGGCAGCGCGTCGACCATCGCCCCGGCCAGAGTCGGCGAGTATCGCGCTTCGAGACGGGATTCGTTCTGGCGTCGTTCCGCCGGAACCTTGAACGTGATACTGCCGCTGGCGTCAGCGGGACGGATCGCCCCGCTGAACGATTCGGTTTTCAGCATCCCATGCACGTAGACTGGGAACGTCATCTTCATGGCATCCGATTCTTCATCGGACAGGGCCTTCACGGTGATGGATGCCATCCCCTGGCTGGTCACCTTGACCCGCCAGTCGACGCGCTGTTCGCCATTCGACGAAATCATGACCTTCTGCTCGCGGTCGCGACTGGCCAGTTCGACCGTATTCCCTTCGAGTTCGAGGGAAACCATCGCCGACTTTTCGGCCTTGAAGTAGTTGTGCACATTCGCCGAGATCACAACTTCATCTTTCTCGACGAAGAATCGCGGTGCCTGCAAGCGGACGAGCAGGTTCTTCTTGGTGGTGACTTCGGCCTCGCCCTGCCCGACCTTGGTTCCCAGCCCCATGGCCCACGTCTTCACCTTCCAACCGGTCAGGCTTTCGGGCATTTTGAAACTGACTTCCGCCAGCCCGGTCTTGTCGGTTGTCACCGCTCCCGCCCAGTAGGCGGTGTCGGCGAAATTCGAACGCACGGCGGGTGCCTGCGCGTCTTCGGCACCGCCCGGCCCTCCCGATTTCCCCTCGCCGGCCCTGTCCGCTGCCAGCCCATTGGCACCGTCTCGCAACGTCTCTCGTTTTGACGCATCCGCTGCAAATAACGCGGCCTGCGGAGCACCCGGCGCAGCCTTCGCCAGAGCGCGATTCTCGCCGCGGCGACCGGCTGAGCGTGTTTGCAGTCCGCCCCCGCCACCAAACCCGCCAAATCCTTCGGCCGCTTCCAGCATTCCGCCGAACGCCCCCAGATCGGCCATCCCGATCTCACCGGTTTTCAGCAGATTGTTGAACCAGCGATCCAGCGTGCAGTCGCGCTGCGGGTAATGCTGCCGCCGCCACTTCCAGAAAAACTCCTTGATCTCGGCGACGTTGGAACCGCCCGAGATGTATTCCACGCTCTTGTCGTAGACCGTCAGGACGGTCGAACCGACGAATGGCTCGCCCGTCGAGTCGGTCAGTTTGATCTGGACCTTGGCATCCGCGCCGGGTTTGTACTCGGTCTGCGACGGCTGAACCTGAACCTTCAACACTCGCTTTTCGGGCGGGACCACCACTTCGCGCATTTCCTGGTGGTACTTGCCGTCGGCAATCGTGAACGCCTCAATGAAGAAGTTGGGCATGTCCTTTTGGATGACGGCAACTTCTTCGATCGTATTCTTCCCCTTCAATCGAATGATCTTGGGGGGCAGATAGATCCCGTTCGAAGGTCGCAGGAACAGCACGACACATCCGTCGGGTTTGTTGGTCGTGATCATCAGCCGGACTGTTTCACCGGGGGCATATTCCTGCTTGTCGGTGACCAGTTCCAGATCGTTGAATCGGAACTCACTGCCATCGAATCCGTCGCCACGCACGACGAAGACATAGCCCCCTTCGATCGTGTGCATCTTGCTGTCGGTCACTTTGTACGACAGTCGATATTGCCCCGCTTTGCTCGCGGCCAGTTGCTGGCGAGCGTGACCGGTGGCATCCGTGTCCAGCTTCCACGACTGCACAGCCTCTTCGACCGGCTGCTGCTTGTCGTCGTAGGTGATCTTGAACAGCGTCAACTCGCCCTTGCCGCTGACGGGCTTGTGGTCGAGCGTATGCGCGTCGAAGTTGGCCTGGACCGTATCGCCGACCTTGTAGTGGCCGCGATCGACCCATGCGAACACGCGGAATGGGGTCCGGCTGACCAGAACGGTGCCGGTCCCGACGATGATCCGCCGCGATTCATCCACCACTTCGGCCGTGATCGAATAGGAATGATCTTCATCGCCATGCACCTGCTTGGCCGGCATGGTGTCGATTTCGATCTTCACCGTTCCATCTTCGCCAATCTCAACTTCCTGTTCCGCGACAACTTCAGGGGGCGCGTTGTTGCGGCCGATCCACCAGCCGATTGGTCGCGCACATCCCCACCGATTCCAGCCGGGATACCACGTGTAGTCCGAGGCAAACCACCAATACCCCTTGCCATAGAACCAGTCCCAGCTTGCCGTGGGGTACCAGTGGCTGTCGTGGGGTGTCCGCAGGATCTTGTACTTCACCTTGGCCTTGGTGACGGGTGCCCCAAAGAAGTATTTCGCCTTGATGGTTGCCGGAACTTTCTCGCCCAGCGCCACCGGTTCCGACGGGGCATCGATCGTTACCTCGAACTCGGGCTTCTTGTATTCTTCCACCCGGAAGCTGCCCCCCTGACGAAGCTGGTCCATGACCAGCAGGGCATAGCTCCCCAGCATTGCGCCCTTGGGAAGCGGGAATTCGCCTTCGATTCCGCCAAAGTTGTCGGTTTTGTAGACCTTCTCGAAGACTTTCTCACCCTGAGGGTTGTTGATCTGGACGGTAAAGTCCTTCTCGCTGAAGGCCGCTGCATCGGGTTGATCGTACTGCGATTTCTCGATCCAGAACTTGAACTTGACCGTCTGCTCGGGACGATAGACCGGACGATCGGTGATCGTGAAGACTCGCGTCGCCTGATAGTCCTGATCGTGCTTCTGACCCCACCAAGCATGGGTGAAGCCCGTATAGGCCAGGCGGCCTTCGGCAGTGCGAGCCATGATGAGCCACTGGTATTCATGGCTGACCTTGGCGGAGGGGAGCATCAACTGCCCGTCGGCGTCCGTGAATTCCGCAAAGTTCGTCGTCAGGACATTCCACTGTGGCTTGCCAGGCGCGACCTGTTGCTGTCGCCAGCCGAAGAATTCGACATTCGCCTTGGCGACCGGTTGTCCCGTGATGGCATCGGCCACGAAATACAGGGATTGATTGTCGAGCGGTTTGCGAACGAGTGCCGTGTCCGCCAGCCAGACAATGACTCGGCTGACGTTGCCGTCCTTCATGGTCGCCGTCACCAGATAGGCGCCTGCTTTCTGGAGTGGCGTGGCGATCTTGATCAGGTTGTCGTAATGGTCGGCCTTCGGTTGCAGATCCAGCGACCAGGTGGCCACTTTGTCACCCAGATATTGCGCCTGGTTCTGAGTCACCAGCGTGTAGCCCACGTCCTGGATGTTGATTTTCTGCCAGTCGAGTTGCCCCGGAGCCGACTTCAGGTACGCCTTCACATCGTCGAGCAGTTTGTCGATCTTGATGGAATGAGCTTCAAGAGCTACCTGCTTGCCGTTGCGATAGCGCAGATCGATGGTGGCTCCCTTGCCGGAAGGGAGGACCTGCAGGTTTTCGAACCGGCCCCAGTTCTTCACGATCTGGTCGACTCGCTGCTGGCGATGGTTCTCGTCGCCAAACTTGGCCAGTGCCGCCTGCCAGGCGGTGGCCGCTTTCGTGTACTGCCGACGGTCTTCGTAGGTCTGAGCGATCATGTCGCCGGCCGACTTCGCAAAGTCGTCTTTGCCGCGCTGGAAGATCTGCTGGTAGATCTTGAGCGAGTTGAATTCGTCGGGCAGTTTCAACCGCCGGATTCCCGTCGCCAGCTTGGCAATGGTTTCATCGTAGCCGAGCGTGTGGATGGCGAAAGGTCCACTGTCATCCTTGTCGTCATCACGTCCGCTGCCGCCGCGCAGCCAGGCCATTGTCTGCACGCCGAATTGATTGTGCAGGAAATTGGCCCAACTTAAGTCCGCTTCATTCCGCAGTCCGTTGTCGAACTCCATTGCCTGCAGCAGCATCCATCGCCAGCGTTCGCCATCCGAAGCCGCCGCTTCCCACGACTTGGGGACGCGATGAAACACCGGCTGGCCATCCGCGTCGACTGCAGCTCCCTTGCTGTCACCACCACCGCCGCCACCCCAGCCTCGACCGCGACCCCGAAATTGATTTCCCTCGTCGTAGTCCGGCAGAGTTGCCAGATCGGTCAACGACTGCAGATTCCAGGCTTCAACCCCCTGCACGGCCCCGGCAATGTCGAGGTAGAATCGAGCCACTTCGCCCTTGTTCGCATCCTGTGCGGCCAGCGGCAGGGCCTGTTGCATCAATTGCAGTGATCGCACGCGATCGCGTGCCGCCGAAATGACGTATTTCCCGCCCCCGCGATTATTCCCGCGATGATACTTTCCGGCGATCATGAACCCCCATTGTTCGATCACACGGTATTGCTGAGCCGCCCCTCGCAGCAGCCGCCAGTTCTTTTCGTGGGCCTTGATCGACGCTTCGACAAGTTCATCGAACTCATCAACGCGACCCAGGTTCCGCAGCGACTGCACAGCCTGCGCCAGATCTCCAGCCACCAAGTTGGGGTCAGTCTTGGGATCCAGGGCGAGCGACCGGTATCCGTCGAAGGCAACCTTGAAATTGCCGGAATCGAATTGTTTTTTCACTTCGTCGCGATTCACGGGTTTGCCCGCTTCCTCGGCCGCCAGCCACCACGACGCCACGACAACCGACAACAGGCTTGCCAGTAAGATGTGCTTCCGCATGATGTCAACCCATTCCTTGCGTCAAAGAAGTGCAGGCCGTCCGGACCATGCCGCCAGTATAGCGATCACCGCATGGTTGCGAACCGATGGAGGGTCAGACGCGATCCGACTGGGAAAAGTTCCCGAGTTCGCCTTTGGTCCCATGAGACCCATAAGTCCCATGAGTCCCATTTCTTGCATCAAGTGAAAGACCGGCGGAATTTCCCTGCCAAAATCGGCTTACGGCTGAACCGCCGCTTCAACATCCCACACGAGTGCAGTCGTATCATGCGACATCGTAATCAGCTTTTTGCTGTCCGGCGTAAAGCACAGGCTGGGCACGCCGTCGAAGTGTCCGCGCAGTGTGGCAACGCACTTCCGTAATTTGAGCGACCAGATCTGGACACTGCAATCTCGCGCAAACGGTGCGACTGCGACAAACCGCCCGTCCGGCGAAATCGCGATGGCGAAAATGGCATCTGTACCCAAGGAAAATCGTTTCTGTTCTTTCCCCGACTCAGAATCCCAAAGACAAAGCGATCTGGTCGTGACCTCTGCTTGCCCGTCCGTTTTCGAGACGATCGATGCAACCTGACGAGAATTCGGCATAAAGGCAACCGGCAAAAACGTGGCCTGAAATTTCTTTGACGTTTGCACGTTCCAGTCGCGCGAACCATCGTTCACTTGATGCACAAACACTTGTGTTGTCACTGCATTTCCGTGCGCGAATTGCTCTCCGTTCGGTGAAATGGCAAGTTCGTCTGGAAACGTCCAGCGGGAGGGATTTGCGACCTGATCTTCGAAGACCTGCGATTTGGAATCGAGATCCCACCCGCGAACAAAGCCATCGGCCCCGGCGGAGATCAACCGTCGCTGCTGCTTCGAACAGACGACTGCGGTTGTCCCGCGAGCATGGCCGGAAAGTGTGGCCGTTACCTGACCAGTTTCCAAATCGAAAATGTCAATCTCCGCATCTCCGCCGACTGCGGCCAATTGCTTGTCGTCAATTCCGGCCAGCATGGAAGTCCTGCCAGACCTCCGTGTGAGAGACCTTAAAGTTTGACCAGTTTCAAAGTTCCATTCCTGAATTGCCGGGCCTTGCTCCCCAATCCAAAGTTGGCCGTTGACGAATTGACCGTTTGACAGTCTCCCGCAATATACATCGCCGGTTGGCAGGCGCTCCCAACTGCCGGTCTTCAGAAACGAAATGCGCAGTGAGGAAAGTGCCATCTCGGAATCATCGGGAGCGAATGCGATTCCGCCGTGAGTTGGATAAACTCCCTTCGCAACGATTTCTCCGGTCACGCGATCCCAGACCACAGTGCCGCCGCTAAAATCGCCCGTCACCAGCCATTTTCCGTTCCGTGACGCCGCGATATCGATGGCCCCCTTTTCGTTGAACTTCCTCGGCGCAGGCGATTTCTCATCGATTCGAAGGAGCAACGCACCATCTCCCGTGGCCAGGGCCACCGTTTTCCCATCTGGCAAGATGCGTATTCCAAAGACATCTTTCGCATCGACCTTCAGTTCAACGTCCAGCGTCGCGTCGGACACGTTGTAGATTTGGATTCCATTGCGGGAGTCAACTGCGAGTTGACGTCCGTCGGGTGTGAAATCCAATGCGTGCGAGGAACGACACGTCTTTCCGGCGAAAGGAATGCGATGTAATTCCTTCCCCTTGTCATCGAATAGAATGACCTGGTCGTCCCACGATCTGGCGGCGATTCGATCGCCCGCCGGTGACCAGTCGACGCCCGCAAAAGTCATTTCGCCAGTGTTTAACGGCTGCGGATCGTCATTTCCCACGGTCCAAATACAAAGAGCAGACTTACGGTCGGTCTCTCGATGCGAAGTGATGAAGCGATTTCCCGTCGGTCCCCACGAGATGCCGGTTGGATCGACATCCTTCAACCCTGCCGGTGTGAGGTCCTTTCCTGTCTCGCGTTCCCAAATCTGAATTCCAGGCGTTCCACCAAATTCACCGGACGTCGCCGATGCAAGGTACTTGCCATCCGAAGAAAACTCCAATCGGACGAGCGCGGAATTCGATTTTGGCAGGAAACGCGTTGAACCAAGCCGTCTCAATGCATGCTGCGGTAGTGGATCACCCGCGTCTTGGGCCGCCAACCGACTGGATCCAACCGTGACGATCAGCCACAGCAGAACCGCTGATTTCAGAGAATTCCTCGGAGCGGGGCGGCGTAAGCCCCCCGGTGTGAGTGTGAAGACCAGCCACACGGACACCACGCATTTCAGCAGCCGCGCCAAATCGGACATCGTTGATTGCTCCAGTCGCAAACCCGCCGCCGTTCCCAGGGTCAAAAACTCACCCAGAGCCGCGACCGTGAGGGAGCGGGATTTCACTCTACGTCATCCGCTTCCTCACGGTCGCGGCTCTGGGTCAACAGTCGTCCGCAGACCCACTTGTCAAATCGTCAGGCACCGGTCGCGGGCCGTGACATCCCACATGTCGACCACGCGTCCCCCTTCGATGACATACGCCTGTTTGTGCAAGGCCGATGTCGGACAGATATGTTTGGGAATCGCCAGCAATTCGTCGCCCGGCTGATAGCGTTCCGCCAGCGGGGTCTGCAGAACGAGGTG
>Ga0206999_10150_pt1 | contig 17609 bp, 18 predicted proteins | sample Alteio_BWMinCont_92_FD_153482 | JGI IMG/M metagenome (GOLD analysis project Ga0206999, IMG submission 153482) | Enriched cells from forest soil in Barre Woods Harvard Forest LTER site, Petersham, Massachusetts, United States -... | ecosystem: Environmental > Terrestrial > Soil > Temperate forest >...
GAAGAGAACGGCAGTTCGCCATAGCGGCGAATGTCAAAGGTCGGCATCGTAATAAGGCCTATTGGCCCCATGTATGTTCCTTGATTGCAGACGCGAGATCTCGCAGCTCTTCCCATTCCGACACCTGCGAAGCCGCTTGGTCGCGCTTCTGACGAATCATCCAGAGCAGCTCGTCGAAGTGCGCTTCGTGTGTTCTATCCTGTATAAACCTTGCAGCGTTCGCTGCCTGATCGATTGCGCTCATTCGCGATCTCCGTTTAAAATTTGAACCAGATGACGAAACTTCACGTCCGTGTGAAGCCTGTGTGCACATCCTTGAAGGTGCATAAGACACGACATATCTGACGAGACGATATACTCGGCATCGGCTTTTCCGATAAAGCCGAGCTTGTCGTAGCCCATCTTGGCAGCGACGGCTTCTTCGGTAACAGAAAAGGTGCCTCCAAATCCACAGCATTCATCCGGCCGTTCGAACTCCACAAACTCGATGCCTTTTACGCTCTGCAGCAGGTCTTTGGGCTTTGAAAATTTCCGGTCGTGAACGCGCTCACTCATTGACTGCATGAAGATGCCGCGGATAGCAGAGCAACTTGTGTGGAGCGCAACCTTGTGCCGAAACTCCGCCCAGGGAAATTCTTTCACCTGCATCACGTCGTGAAGAAATTCCACGATGTCGTAAGAATGGGAGCGCACGAGCTCGCGCTCCGCACTGAGAGGCGCAGCGATAAACTTGTTCCGAACATGATTCGTGCAACTGCCCGATGGTATGACGATATATTCAAAGCCCGCGAAGTTGCGGATGAATAGTTCCTCCGTCGCGCGCGCATCCGATTCGCAGCCACTGTTCGCCATCGGCTGTCCACAGCAAGTCTGATCAAACGGATACAAGACTTCGACGCCCAGCTTTTCCAGCAGTTCTAAAGCGGCTACGCCCACTTCCGGGTAGAACACATCGATGTAGCAGGGAACCACTAGAGCGACGCGCATTGTAAGCCCTTCTCGTATCTACATGTTCAAGCCAGCTCCACCGCTCGTAGTTGTCCCACGGAAAACAATTCCTTGTCAACACCTGAATAATCTCAAAAGACGCACGTGCGCGCCGATCTCCGGTGGATTTACCGGAAGAGATTAATCTTTGCCAGGTCGATCAACTCGTCGCCGCGGCCGCTAATGACAGCTTTGAGTATGAAGATGCCGAAGTGCGTGGCCTGTTTCAGCGTGTGCGGTTGAGCGCCAGGCTTCCGCGTCTGTTGCCACTCACCAGCTGGGCAAATCCTTGGTGCATTACACCGGCGGTTCGGCTCCGCAATGATTTCGAACACAGATTCCACTCTCTTCATATACTCCAAGACAAATCAAAATGCCCACCGTAATAACACTCGGGTAAGCATCACCAGAAGAGCGAAAGTACTCAGGGACAATCCGTAGATTGCAAAGAACCATAGAAGTTGGCGTTTCCGAGTCGTCACGCTCCCCAGCCTTGCTCAGGCGTTTTGCCCCGGAAAATCCAATACGCAACTGCGGAATACGTGAGGACCATTGGCGTGGCGAAAGCGGCACCCACCAACACAAATGTTTGGCTTGCGGAAGATGATGCTGCTCCCCACAGAGTCACGTTGAACGGAACGATATATGGAAATGCCATCAAACCTATAACCGACATCCCTACACAAAAAAGGAACTGGCCTAGAAGGAACTGCACTGCGGGCCTAGTTTTCTTGGTCGTCGTCGTCAACATGCCCGAGACAATAGCAAACAACCCTACGAGGCAAGCAAGAGCGATTCCATGCGAGGCCCATTTCGAGCGGATGCTGGGCTGGATTCTAACAGCATAGATACAAGCGATCCCAAACAAGATCGCAAAAGACGGTGCCGAAACACGGATGGAGCGATTTGCAAAAGCTTGCAGCGACAGATTTGATTTCAGCTTGAGCCATCCTCCTCCAAGTACGGGGTAGCCGAATAAGAGAGCGAGGCCGCTGATGATAGGGAGAGGATGAACGACGTCTAGAACACTTCCCGCGAAATGCTGATTCTCGACTTTCACTCCTTGCATTAGGCCACCCAGAACGAGTCCCTGCATGAATGCAGCTACGAGCGAGCCAACTGCAAATGCAACGCCCCACCCACGACGGTGCAGCTTCGACTGCACGCGGAACTCAAATGTGACACCGCGAAATCCCAATGCGAGCAACATAAGGATAACTGGAAGATAGAACGCCGGTAACAAAATTGAATATGCAATCGGAAATGCGGCAAGCAGTGTTACGCCAGCCATGATGATCCAAGTTTCGTTGCCATCCCAAGTCGGGGTGATCGAATCGATCATATGGTCGCGAGACGCCATCGCAGGCTGGAATAGGAGCAATATGCCGACCCCCAAATCAAATCCGTCCAGGATCATGTAAAGAACAAGCGCGAATACCAGGAAACAAGCCGAGACTAGTGGCAGATCCATTTCTTCAGCTTCTTTGCGTGATATTGCTATTCACTAGTCGGTCAGGGCTGTCCAGCACGTACGGCCGGAACGCGTTCTTTAGAGAGCCCGAAGCTTCTGCATATGGCGGAGCTTCTTCGGGGCCACGGCGAATAATGCGCAATGTAAAAATGAGGAAGGTAGTTAGGAAGACTGCATAGACGCAAACAAATGCGATCAGAGTCGACAAGAGTGCCTGAGCTGGCACGGGAGAGATTGCGTCCACCGTTTTCAACATGCCGAAAATGACCCATGGCTGCCGTCCAGTCTCCGCGAGATACCAGCCGGCCAACGTCGCAATAATGCCGGACGGTGTCATGAAGACCAGAATCCAAAGGAACCACCGGGAACTGAAGAGTTTTCCGCGGAAGCGCAACCATAGTGAAGTAACTCCAACAGCAAACATGACCATCGCCAAGGCATACATGATGCGAAAGGCATAGAACACCATTCCCATTATGGGCTGAAGGTCGCGTGGCGTATTTTTCAATCCTTTGACGCGCCCATCGAGACTGTGGGTCAACCAGAGGCTTCCGAGGTAAGGTATTCCCACTTGGAAGCGATTTCGCTGATTGTTTTGGTCGGGGACTATGAACCAATAATATGGTGCCGGCGACTGCGATTGCTTTTCCCAGAAGCCCTCTGCGGCCTGCATTTTCGACGGTTGGTGCTTGAGCATCGTGCCGTAAAGAATGTCTCCGATGAAGACCTGTCCGGCTATCAACACGGTCGCGAACGCGGTTCCCAGAGAGACAGTCCTACGCGCAAAATGCTGATGTTTGCCTTTCAGCAGATACCAAGCGCCTATTCCTGCGACCATGAATGACGCAGTGAGGTAGGCTGCAGTCAACATGTGGGGAAGCCGATAGAGCCAAGACGGGTTCACCAGCACGTGGCGCCAACTTACTACGGTCAAATGGCCATCGTGGATTGCGACACCCGCGGGCGTCTGCATCCAGCTATTCGCCGAAAGAATCCACGAAGCCGAAAAAAGCGTACCGATCGCCACCATACAAGTAGCGAAAAAGTGTAGCTTTGGGCCGACGCGATGAAAACCGAAAAGCATGATTCCCAGAAACCCTGCCTCCAAGAAGAAGGACGTCAGCACCTCGAGCGCGATCAGTGGACCAATGGCTGGTCCAGCCATCTGCGCGAATCGAGCAAACCCGAGACCGAACTCAAAGGAGAGCACGATTCCCGTGACAACCCCAATCCCGAAGCCCATGGCAAAAATGCTGAGCCAAAACTTATAGATTTCGAAATATACCGGCTTCTTAGTCTTGAGCCAAAGGGCCTCGATCACTGCCAGGAAAGAAGCAAGGCCGATCGACATCGTCGGAAAAATGATGTGAAAGCTCACGGTGAAGGCAAACTGAATTCTGGCGATAGTCGAAGGATCGAGATTCATGATTCCGAGCCCTGGGTCGGGAACGCGACGCAGACAACAACAGCACCGAGTACGAATACGGCCAGCCCGGCAATCGCTAGTCTCAAACCAAACACTCCGACAATGGCAAAGAAGAAGAACACCCCAACGAGTGCTGCTGTCGTTCCGGCGAGAATTCTCTTCAAGCGCATTTGTCTCTCCTAAATTGCTGAATAATGCACAAGATAGTCGGTCTCATGGGTATAGGGAATCATGGCGGCGCCGGAAGCGATGCCGAAGATGAAAGCGATCAGCTGCGCCGGCATGAGTGCGGGTAGATAAGCGAGCTGCGCCATCGCCAGCAGCATGATGACCGCACCCCAGATCAATGGTGGTTTGCGCCGCCCTACCCGATCCGCGAGCCAACCGAGCAGCGGACAACCCACCACCCATCCCAGCGGAACCATGGATGCCGTGGTCACCGCGGTTGGGAAACTAAAGGCCAGGTCTCTCTGGAAGAAGGCCACGCCACAAACCATGGTGCCGACGGTTGTAGGTACGAAGAGAAGACCGGCGACGAGTCCACATAAGTAGGATTGCGGGTTGCTGAAGACGATCCCATAAGGTCGGAGTAACGAGCTGGGCGCAGCAGATGCCTGTGACACGGGCCGTTTGCCAGCAGGAGTTACGATAAAAAGCAACAGGCCCGTGAGTAGACTTGCCGCGCCCAGAACTTGCCAAATCGTCTGCCATGTAACTTCGCGATGAATCATCGGTCCAACGACTGATTGGCCGGCCCAGCCACCTAACATACCAAGACATTGCGTCACACCTATCGCGGTCGCTAAGAGTCGCGCTGAGAATCCATGCGTGGCCAGGTATACTGCACCGGTAAACGCGAACGCAGAGTCCGCTCCTTGAAGTAGCCGCCCGACGTTTGCTGCGAGTGAGTTGGAAACAGCGAAAGCGAAACAGCCGGCGGCCAGAACGAAAGGTCCAACAGCTACAACCCATTTTCCGCCTGCCCGATCGAGAGCGACACCTGCGACAAGATTGGTAACAGAGTAGGTATAGTAGTAAGTGACGATGATTGCGCTTACGCCGACTGCCGTCGCTCCGAAGGCAGCCGATAACTGCGGAATCATTACCGCCGGCGAAGAGCGAGCGGCGTATTCGAGAAAGTGGAACACCAAGGCAAGTGCCCAGGCGATCACGTACCGCCGCGCCAGCGGGTTAGCTGATCTCGCATCTTCAATGCTCATTTTGATTTACTTCCTTTGCGGCTGATTCAGCGGAACAGATTGATCTTTGCCAGATCGACTACTTCGTCGCCACGCCCGCTCAGAACTGCTTTGAGAGTGAAAAGAGTGAAGCCCTTCATCTGGGCGAGACTTATCGTCGGAGGCATGGAGAGTTCATGCCGATGGACGAGGACTTCGACCAAGGCAGGTCCGTCATGCTTCAGGGCTTGAGTGAGCATCGGTCGAACGTCTTCTGATGTTTCCGCAGTAAGTCCGCGGATCCCGGCGGCCTCGGCTAATTTCGCAAAATCTGGATTCTGCAGATCGGTTCCAAAGTCGACGAAGCCAGCCGCTTTCATTTCCAGTTCGACAAAGGCGAGAGTATCATTTCTGAAGACGATGATTTTGACCGGTAGCTGCAACTGTTTAAGCGAAAGCAGATCGCCCAGTAGCATGGCGAGGCCGCCATCTCCGGAGAGCGAGATGACTTGTCGACCGGGATAAGTTTGTTGGGCGCCGATCGCCTGTGGAAGAGCGCTAGCCATTGATCCGTGAGTGAATGAACCGAGTAAGCGTCGTTTCCCATTCATGGTCAGATAACGCGCCGCCCAAATCGTGGGTGTGCCCACGTCGCAGGTGAAGACGGCGTCGTCACTGGCGAGCTCGCTGATCACGCGTGCGACAAATTGTGGATGACTCCCCCTCTTTTCACTGCCTTCGGTCGCAAGCTCGTCCAAGCCTTTTCGTGCTTTGCGATAATGTTCGACGCTTTGTTTGAGATGCTTGTCTTCGGTGTTTTGCTTTAATTTTGGCAGGAGCGCACGCAGGGTGCTTTTAGTGTCGCCGACAAATCCGTAGTCCAGCTTTGTCCGTCGGCCGAGCTGTTCTCCGCGAAGATCGATCTGAACAATCGTAGCGTGTTTTGGGAAAAATTGCTGGTAAGGAAAGTCAGTGCCAATCATGAGCAAGGTATCGCAGTTCATCATGGCGTGGTAACCGGAGGTAAATCCGAGTAACCCAGTCATGCCGACATCAAACGGGTTGTCATACTCGATGTACTCCTTCCCGCGCAGCGCGTGCACGATCGGGGCGTTGAGTTTACCAGCTAACTCGATCAATTCCGCGTGAGCACCGGCGCAACCGGCGCCGCCCAAGATCGTAACCCTTTCCGATTCGTTAAGAACCTTTGCCAACAACGTGATCTCTTCGTCGGAAGGGCACACGTTTGTTTTCTGCTCTCGAAAACGAACCCGCGGCTCCTGTTCCCCCGCCTCCAAGAGGGAAACATCTCCAGGTATGGTAACGACCGCAACGCCCCGCTTCGCAATCGCGGTCTGCATGGCGATCTCCAGCACCCGCGGCATCTGCTCGGGATGAGAAACCAGTTCGCAGTAATAGCTGCATTGGGCGAATAAATGTTCGGGGTTGGTTTCCTGAAAATATCCGCTGCCTACCTCGCTGCTTGGAATCTGGGCTGCGATGGCGAGCACTGGCACACGAGTTCGGTGGCAATCGTAAAGCCCATTAATCAGATGCAAGTTGCCCGGCCCGCAGCTTCCCGCGCAGACGGCAAGGCGTCCGGTCAGGTGTGCTTCGGCGCCGGCGGCAAACGCTGCCGTCTCTTCATGCCTGACATGAATCCACTGAAGTTTTTTTTGTTTTCGAATCGAGTCCGTAAACCCGTTGAGGGAGTCGCCTGGAAGCCCATAAACCCGTTCAACTCCCGCCTGAAGGAGCGTATCTACCATTAATTGTGCGATGTTTTTAGCCATGACTGGTTGCTCTTTCTTTTTTATGATTTTGTGTATGTTGAGGTGACATTTTGCAAGACTTAATCGTGTGCCACCGGCGATTGATCTTGCGGTCGAAGCGCACGCTTGCGTGTTTCCAAAAATGCAACTAACGCATCGAGCTCGCCCGGCTTGAGCGAAGGACCAAACGCCGGCATGTTAGTGCCGCCACAATGAAGGTTTCCCGGTCAGCAACTCCCTGCACTCGCTGCAAGTCGTCCCGTTAGATGAGCTTCCGCGCCCGCAGCGAATGCAGCGGTTTCCTCATGCCTGACCGGCACCCAGGTGATGTTATCTTGCGGGCGAATGGATCAGTGATCCCGTTCAACGAATCTCCTGCTACTCCCAAAACCCGTTCAACGCCTGCTGCTACGAGTGTATCGACGAGAACGTCTGCGACTCTTTTCTTAGCCATATGTAGCGGCTCCCGTTAGCAGGGTTGGTGATTTACGGCTCAGTTTCATACCGCTAAACCTCTTCTCAAGCTTTCGAAGATCAGCATTTCAGGAATTTCTCCCGACCTACTCGGTATGGCCGGAATTATTTAGATTTGAACGGTCCTTCGAAAATGCTGTCAGAAAGTTTTCTCCGGTCGTTAGGACTTTCGCGCGCCTGCAATTTCTCAGGAAGCAATTTCTTCGGACCCGGCCTGCCGACGGCGGCCATCGCTTCGACTTGAAAGTCGTCAGGAATCCGCAGTTCTTTGCGCGCGCGATCGTAATCGAATCCTTGCATCCCATGCACGACGAGACCCTGCTGAAAGCCTTGCAATGCGAAATTCTCCCACGCTGCTCCGCAATCATAGGAATGCGTAACTGACCGTTCGTCATTATGATCAAAATTCTTTCGCGAAATGAACACGACCAGAACGGCCGCGTTTTTCGCCCACGCCTTATTCGCGTCGACGAGCAGATCGAAGAAGGTCTGCCAATATTCCGTGCCGCGACTTACATAAAGCGCGCGCCATTGCTGCGCATTGAATGATGACGGCGCCCAGCGGGCGGCTTCAAACAGTCGCATCAGTTCCTCATGCGAAATTTCTTCACCCGACATCGCGCGCGGGGACCAACGATCGAGCACGAAAGGTTCGATCTCGTGGTCTGCTTTTCGAACTTCGCTGCCTTTGATCATTCTAATGTCCTCCGAAGCCTCAGCGAAGGACGGTCAACCAATCCCTGGCGGCTTCAACATCCGCCATCGTCAGCTCGTGGCCAGCTTGGAAATAGCGGATCGTGACATCTGCACCGGCGTTGCGCAAAAGTTCATCAAGGGCCTTGGTCTCGGACATCGGGATAATCGGATCGTTTGTTCCCGCTCCGATCCAAACGCGAATGGACGACAGATTTGGTTGCGTCTCCGGGTAGAGCGGAACCATCGCTCGAAACAGAATCGCGGTAGGCAATGCCTCCGGCCGCAGCAGTAGCATAGTCGTTGCGATGTTAGCGCCGTTAGAATAACCAACGGCAACCAGTTGATCGGTGGCGAATCCATAATGTTGAGCGGCTGCTGTGACAAAGTCCGCCAGCTCGTTCGTCCGGTGTTTTAAATCTTCCAAATCGAACACGCCCTCGGCGAGTCGTCGAAAGAACCGTGGCATTCCGTTTTCGAGCACCTTGCCGCGCGGGCTGAGCAACGCAGCATTTGGATCGAGCTCGCGTCCGAGTGCAATGAGATCGCGTTCGTTTCCACCGGTGCCATGCAACAGCAACAATGTTCGGTTCGAAGTACCGGGAACGAACTCGTGAATGAAATCCGGCTGCGGCCTCATGATTTATCGGGCACTTGAATGGGTGGTAGAATCTGTTCGATCTGCGACCGCGCCGGTTCCATCCATGGCGGCAGGCGTAAATGCGTACCGAGTTCCTCCAGTTTTTCGTCCAACGTAAAACCGGGTGGCTCGGTAGCGATTTCGAACAGCACGCCGCCGGGCTCGCGGAAATAAATGGAATGAAAATAAGTGCGATCGATCACAGGCGTGACGTCGCAGCCAAGATCGACGAGATGCCCGCGCCACTGGAGTTGTTCGGCTTGGTCCTTCGCGCGAAAGGCAATGTGATGCACCGAACCGGCCGCGACGCGACCCATCGCGGTGTCGGGCTGACAAAGCAGGTCAATGATTCTGCCCGGCGCGGACTCGTCCGGGGAGGCGAATCGAAACCGGTCGCCCGATTCGTCAATCAAACGATAGCCGAAGCTCTCCGTAAGTAATCGCGCTGTTCTCTCGTAACCTTCCAACGCGGCGGACACGCTGTGAAAACCGCGAAGCGCATGCTCTGCGGCAACGGGGCTCTCCGGCCACGGCTCAAATCCCCTGTGAGAACTCGATCCGATCAGCTCAATCAGAACTCCGTCAGGATCAATCAAGCGAATCACTTCCTCGCCGAAACGGGTCGATGTTCTCTCAGCCGTCACGTGGTGTTGCTTCAAGCGCTCCAGCCAATAGCCGAGCGAATCTGGTGAGATCGCGAATGCTGTCGCTTCGACCTGGCCGGTGCCGCGTATTCCGCGCCGCGCCCCGGGCCACGCAAAAAAGGTGAGAATTGTCCCCGGCGTCCCGCGATTATCGCCAAAGTAGAAATGGTACGATCCCGGATCGTCAAAATTGACCGTGCGCTTGACGAAACGCAGACCGAGAAGCGCGACGTAAAAATCGAGGTTCCGCTGCGGATCGCTGGCGATCGCAGTGACGTGATGCAGTCCAGGAATTTTGCTATTCATGATGATCTTCCGATTACATCGTTTCCACGTTCAATGTCACGCCACCTGTTTCACTGGTGACCTGGTCATTTCCTTCTCAAGTTTTCGAAGATCGAGATTTCAGAACTCTGGCATCTCGCGTGCGTTAGCCGTTATTGTGTTGCCCGCCGGGCCTTGACCTGTCCGGCCGAATCGAAACCGAACAGTAAAATCACCAAGACGAAGATGATTGGTGTTAAGCTCATGGCTTCTTCCATCATCGACAAAAAATCGCCGCGGCGAGTCAGGCGAGCAGAACACCAATCGACGGACTCGAGACGGCAAACCAGAATGAAACGTCCCAACCAGAGTCTTGGGCGATTGCGTTTGTCTTCACGCTATTTTCTCAAGCGTTCGAAGATCGACATCTCACAAAACATGAGTCGGTCCCACAGAACGTAGCCACAATCATTGAAGCTCAGCGTCTGATCGAAATCGCTGGCTAGCAGATAGGAGAATTCGTTTTCGAATAGCGGTTTCGATTTCATAGGAATCATGCTCATTGTCTGATTGCTTATCGGTAGAGACCGGCACGACCTCCAAACGCAATTTCCACCGTCCGGAATCGAATTGCGGAATGCCCCTCAATTCCGGCTGCCGAGCCCTCATAGTGTTTTAATCACATCTGCGGCTAGGAACCCAATCGCCACAATCGCCACGCAAATCAACGGCCACAGTATCACAAACCAGAAAGAAATATTCCAATCTGAGTTTTCAGGAGTCGGATTTCTTTTCACGTCATTTTCTCAAGCGTCCGAAGACCGACATTTCAGAAAACGTGGAATCTCTGCTCCCTGGGCTATGGTCCGAGACATCACAATTTCCCGTGATGATGACTGAGGTTTTTCCTGCAAGCGATCTTGCCAAAACGGATTCGGGGGCAAGATCATGCGCGCATGAAACTCTGGAGCTGGCAGAAAGAGAATCTCCCTTCCATCGGGCACTCCGTTCGCACGGCCCTCGCGGCGACCGCGTCCGTCATCGTCGCGCGCTTGGTGCAGATGCCCGAAGCTTATTGGGCGGCAATCGCGACTCTGGTCGTAATGCAATCCAGTCTCGGCGCTACGCTGACGCTGTCTATCGAACGTATAGTCGCTACGGCCCTGGGCGCGTCCGTCGGCGCGCTCGAGTCAAATTACTTCGGAGCAAATCTTGCCGCCTTCATGCTCGCGATCTTTTTCATCGGCCTACTTTCGTTTGGCTTTCGGCTGGAGAAGACCGCTTATCGATATGCCAGCGTCACCCTGACGATCATTGTTTTGATTCCGCGCACAAATCCGGCGTGGATCGTTGCCCTGCATCGATTCATTGAAGTTTCAGTCGGAATCATTGTTGCTCTCCTCGTGGTCGCGATATGGCCAGAACGACATCCGATTCCAGCGAAGAGCGCAAATGAATAACTTTTTTAGCGAGCTGCGGTTGGCGCAAGGCGTTGGACTAGCGTCTCGAAACGCGGATCCCTTCGCAACGGATCCCACAAAGGATTTGTCCGAAAATCGCCGTAGGACGGTCGAGTTATAAACTCGTTACCGCCGGCAGGCCGATCGACTAATTTACTTAGCTCGCCAATCGCAAGGTCATTCTGTCCTATCCAGGCGTAAACGACAGCCAAATTGGTCCGCACTGCGACGGCGTCCAAATTGTTGATCTTGAACGAACTCAACTCGCAGGCGCGCTTCCCTTCTTCTACAGCCTGTTCGGCGCGGCCGAGTCCGGCATCGATCATCGCCAGGATACTGAGCGGCGTGCCCCGAGCAGGATCGGCACGGACGCTCTCTTCCATTTTGGGACGTGCAGCGCGGAAAGCATTTAACGCGGCTGAATTGTCTCCGCGGAGGCGCGCAGCGAGCGCTTCAAACCATGCGTCCGGAAAAATCATGCCATTCTCCGCGATCGGGGCATGCTTAGTGGAAAGGACGCGCGAAATGGCAGCGGCATCGCGCGAAAAAATGGCAACGATCAGTGGGTCAGCAATTAAACTGCGATCATCCAGGAGATGAGCGGCCATTTGAGTGGCGACGGCCTGGCGTACCGGAGTGATATCGGCAGAATACTCGAATTGAGCTGAAGCGCGGTCGATTGGGAGAGAAGGGTATTTATCGGCAGGAGCGAGCGCCAGCATACTTTCGAATACTCGATCGGCATCTTGGTACCGCCTCATATAAACATAGGTCTCAACCAAGTTACTCCTCGCAACAATGTCACGAGGCTCCAGTGAGATACTACGTTCCATGTGTCGCACAGCTTCGTCCCATCTGTCTTGGCGACGAGCAACCCGGCCGGCAATCTGTTCGACTTGAGCATTGTTAGGCAAGCTCTGGAGCGCCTGTTGAATTTGAATATCGGCCTCGTCGACGTTGCGATTGATAAACAACGCGTGCTGCGCCAACGCCAGATGAACATCAGCCGAGTCAGGTTGCAAACGTCGTGCTTTTTCCAATGCCGCTTCGGCCAGGCTGCGATGATCGACCGTCTGCTCTTCCGGCGGGCCGACGTTCCGGAGCCAGTAAATCTCATCGTGCCATCTAGCCAGTCCGCAGTAAGCAAGGACAAAACTCGGATCGCGCTCGATCGCTTCGTTCAGCATCGCGATGGCGCGCTTGCCATTCGCAAACTGTTCCGCCATCTCAATTCCCAATACGAAGATCGGTATTGCGCGGGCTTGAAGGTAGAGATCGTAGGCCCGCAGGTCCGTCGTTGGCGGTGTATCGACCGCTGCTTTTTCGTTAGGCGAAAGGCGCGCCTGCAATTGCGCCGCAATCGAATGGGTAATTTCGCTTTGAAGCGTAAAGATTTCCTTGAGCGGCCGCTGATAAGTTTCCGCCCATGAAATTGCACTGTCGCGAAGATCGACAAGGCGCAACGCAACACTCACTTGGTCATGATCTCGGGAAACCGTTCCCTCGAGCAGATGCCGCACTCCAAGATCCCGACCGATTGTGTGAAGGTTGCGCTCCTTACCCGGCAGGTACGAACGAGTGCTCTGAGTTCCGATTACCTTCATTCCGGCCAGTTTCGCCAGATCACCGGTGATTTCATCCTGCATGCCGACGGCGAAATACGCGTCTTCGCCATTCGCACTCAGATTTTCAAAAGGCAAAACGGCGATCGACCGTTCGATTTCGGCAGAAGATTGCACGCGCCGATACAACCAGGTCCCGATTGCGATCGTTACGACAACTGCAGTTGCTCCCGCGGCTGCGAGCATAAATCGCCTCCGGCGCGCGCGCGCTTCCGTGCTGAATTTTGTGTAGCAGCGGTGGATTGCCGACAGAAGTTCCCGCGCTGTTTGCGGACGCTTCGCTGGATCGACAGCCAACATCGATTGCAAAAGCGCGATCACACGTGCCGGGACGTGAGCATTCCTCAGTTGCTCGAGCGGGAGTTTCTCCGCCTGTTTTGCCGCAACTTCTCGGAGCGTGCGCCCAACAAATGGCACACGGCCAGAAAGCAAATACCAAAAGGTCGCGCCTAACGAATAGATGTCCGATCGCGTATCGATTTTCGTCTGTCCGGAAGGAGCAAACTGCTCGGGACTGGCGAAGGCTGGGGTTCCAATGAAACCGGTCTGAGTTTGCTCGGCACCGCGTTCCGCTTCCGGATCGAGGATCTTAGCGATGCCGTAGTCGATGACTTTAACAATTAACGAGCCGCTCGGATCCGATTCGAGCATGATGTTGGACGGCTTGATGTCCCGATGCACAACCCCGCACTTTTCCGCGGCCGCGAGCGCGCGCGCCGTTTGTTCGATTATTTCGAGCGCCAGCGCGAGGGGCATGGGCCCATCGCGGCGGACCCGCGCTTCGAGCGTTTCGCCTTCGACCAATTCCATGACGTAGAAACACTCACCATCTTGTTCGCCGTAATGACTAACGCGCGCGACGTTCGGATGATGAATTTGTGCGGCGGCGCGCGCTTCGCGCAAGAAACGCGATCGGACTCCGGGCATCTTCGAGACTGTTCGGTCTATGACTTTCAGAGCGACGACGGAATTCAAAACCGTATCGCGCGCGCGATAAGTTATCGCCATCGCGCCCGCGCCGAGCTCTATCGGAAATCCGTCGGCGCCGACTTCCACTTCAAAGTGATCGTACTTCAGCGGCCCAGGTGTCAATCGTCGGCCGTTCTCCACTTTGTCCGGTTGTTGGCTATCGCTTAGAAAACCAAGGCTAACGAGACAACGAAGGCATTCACCTCGCGTGAGCGGTCCTCCGCAGGTTGAGCAGGTTTCGCTAAATGCAATCGACTTATTTAACTCCGGCCGGCGCAGCAAATCAATGCCACGCTTAATCACACCGTCGCCATTGCTACCGGTAGAGCCATTTTCATTCGACGTTCCGACGACCGCTGATTGCCGTTCCACAATTTCAGGTCCAGCGCTCATGCTGTAAGGATTTGATGGAGGTAATGAAGCTCTTGATCGACATCGGCCGGATCAGAAACTGTTCTCGCCACTTCCATCCTTAGCGCTTCGCGATAACGCTGACGCAGACGCCAAAGCCAGGTGCGCAGCGTCGCGATGGGAACTCCAAGTTTCTGCGCCGCCTCTTGTTGATTTGGCGGAGTCCGGCCGCTGCCGTCAACGAACGGCCTTAACACCTTAAGCGATTCCGCTTTTCCTTCCGCCTCAAATGCATTTTGCAAATGCTGCCAGGTGCGTTTCACGATATTCGAAGCCCACATCAGATCATAACCGCGCGAATCGCTGAGATGAGCAGTGTCCATCATTGATGCTTCGGCTTCGGGCAGATGCTCGTCGATCGACACAATTCGATGACCACCGCCTCTTTTGAGCCTGCGACTCCGATCGTACTCGTTGCACAAAAAATTCTGCAGCGAGCCGAGCAAAAATGTACGGAGCCGGCCTTTCTCCTTATCTGCGCGACTCAACGTATTTTTTTCAAGCAGATGGGCAAAAAAACCTTGGACGAGATCCTGCGCTTCGGGAGAAGCGTGACCCCGAAGTCGCAGAAAGGTATAAAGGGGTGGCCAATACGCTTCACAGAAATCGGAAAGCGCTTCTCTTCCTGTTTCCGTTGGATCGGACTGTCGAGCGCGCAAGACCAGAGTCCAGTGCGTCGATTGAAACGCCGCTCCGCCCTCCTGCAATGTTCCAGGTATCGGTTTCATAATCTTGGATCGCCTTTCGTTGAGCCATCCGCCTCAATCCACTCGGGGTGCTGGGCGCAGAGTGCTTCGTGCATCTCGCGCTGGTTTGCCATCGCGCAACCGTGGGATTCTCCGGTCCCTCTTTGGAGATAGAAAAATGTCTCGTCGTTTTCCCTTCCTGGTTTCGCGTTTGCCTTGCAAGCCCGGCACGCTTCGCTAAAGTCGCGTAGCGCATCGATCGAGCCGCTATCCACCATTCGGTGTAATTCTTGCAAGCTCTTGTTAGGCAATAAATAACTGTCCCCGATTAAGCGGACCAGGTGGTTGGCGCTTTCAAAAATGGGTGTTGAAGAAATCACGCGCATCATGCTCACCAGGGCGTAGAGATCGAGCGATTGCGTGATCTGCGCCGGATCCGACGCCTGGTGAGCGAGCGAATCGGCGTAGGCCCTCGAAGGCATGCCTTGTTAACACTCCTGCAACACGCTCGACGCGCGCCTGAAGCTCGCGAAAAATCGAGCTCATTCCATTGGAAGCAAACGCCGTTCGTTCCGGAAAATATCGCGCAGCCCGACCTAACGAGTGGGTGTAAATCAGCTTCGCAATCCTAGGTCTCGAAAGGGTGGTCTTCATCATGCATCACACTACCTGCGCGCACCAGGCACCTGAGATAATGTTCCTTGCGTCAGTATCGGCTGAACCGATGCTACCTCGTTAGTTCGATGGAACTCCGCCACTTACGCTACTTCGTAGGCGCCTTAGCAAAGCACGAGAGTATCCAAATCAAAACATTAGCGATGGAGCCTCTGATCGTTCAGCGGGCGATCCTTCTCCAGTGTCTGCTCAGGCAAGCGCCTTCAGGACCTCCTCTGCAGTGCGGACCCGCGCGAGGCGCGGGAAGATTCTCTCAAAGGCAAAGCGATGCTCTTCGGCATCCTGGCCGGAGCAGGCGTCTTCAACTACGACGAACGCGAAGCCCAGGCCCGTCCCCTGACGCAGCGTTGATTCAGTGGCGCTTGGTAACCAAAAGGTCCCCGTCTTGGAATCCGGCTGATAGCACAATTTCCGAGAGCTCATCTGGCAGCGGTTTGCCCGCTAAAGGCGAGGGCTCATCGACAGGCAGCTGGATGAACTGCTTGAGGTTAACGCGCACCCACACCACTAACCCGCCCCGAGCTCGTAACTCGTCGGCAATCTTCCGGTTTCTTTGCACAACTTGCGTCGCCGGATACGGGGCCGCACTGATTCCCATAATTGCGTTTTGCAGATCGATAGCGACTAGCGCGGTTTTTCGAGAAACGAGATAAAGGTCAGACATAGTCAAAAACGGACGTTTTAAGAGAAGTGGGTCACCCACGTCCCGTTGGTGAGCGCGTAAATTAGCAGGACCAAGAAATTCTTCCAGCGAACGAAAATGCCGCTGCAATCCCTAGAGCCTAGTATGAAATACGGAAATTGGTTGGGAGTATCGTGCCCGCGCCGGTCACACCCGCTGAGCCCGTGGGGGCGTTACTCGCGCCGACACCCTGTGCCGCCGAGGGCACCGAAATCGGCTGCTGCCCCTTCCCTTTGAGCGACTCGTTTAAGGCTGGAAGCTCCTGTGCGAGCAGTTGGTCAAACTCTTTTGTCACATCACTTAATTCCCGTTTGAGCGCATCGATATACGCAGTCTGGTATCCGCCAGGTTTTCCTTCGTAACTGAGAATCGCTCCGTAAAGCTGATCGGTGTGCTCTCGCAACCGCTCCTCACCTGTGATCGCTCCTCCTTCGGTCGTTGCGACGATTTTTTTACGGACACCATCAACTTTACCATCGAAATCGGAGAGGTTCTTGCGAAGCGGATCGCCTTCAGGTAACCCTCCTCCACTCTGTGCCAAGGCATTACGCAAGGAAACAATGCGGTCCATTAGCGCGCTTTCCTCGTCAAAGAGCGCGTGGACCTTCATCGCAGCATCGAATTGTGCCTTGCGATCCGCAGCGCTGAATTTCGCGCGGTGATCGAGACCAACCGTCAATTTGGTTTCCGAAACTTTGCCCGCTTTAGTGAGGCGCACAGTGTACACACCCGGTACAAGCCGTGGGCCCCGCACTCCCGCAAAGGCAACCTGCGCAGCGGGCGGCACGCGCGGCGGCTTAGCGCGCATTGGCCACGTCACGCGATTGAGTCCGGGACGTTTACTCGCTGGCAATTCATCTACGACGCGCCCCGAGGAATCCAAAACTTCGAGCTTCAGTTTTCCGAACAGGTGGCGCTCGCGCTGGTAGTAATTGATTACGGCGGCGTCAGGCGGATTATCGCCAACAAAAACCGCGTCGCCAGAAGCCCAGCCGCCTGTTCCTTCGATCCGCTGTTGCACAGGACGCGCTGAAACGAACGCGACTGCCTGTTTCAACAGATCCGGCGTCAAGGCGCGCAATGGTGTGATATCGTCAATAATCCAGATCCCGCGGCCGTGTGTCGCAAGAACCAGATCGTTATCGCGGGGGTGGATTGCCAGATCTCGAACCGCGACTGCCGGAAAATGGTTGCCTTTAAATTGCGCCCAGTTTTTTCCACCATCGATCGAGACCCAAAGTCCAAATTCCGTACCGAGAAAAAGCAGATCCGGCTTGACCAAGTCTTCCTTGATTACATGTGCGTATCCACGAATGCCTTTGCCATCCTGAGCGCTTGCAAGCGGCGTCCAAGTCTTACCGTAATCGGTTGTTTTGAAAACATACGGCGTCATGTCGCAAACGCAGCGTAAGCCGTGCCGGCGTTGAAGTTGCTTGCCTGCACCCAGCTCACCCATGAATTTTTTGGCAAACCGGGAACATTGCCGACGACATTGGTCCACGTTTTGCCGCCGTCACGAGTAAGTTGAAGGTTGCCGTCGTCTGTGCCGACCCAG
>Ga0206999_10152_pt1 | contig 17584 bp, 12 predicted proteins | sample Alteio_BWMinCont_92_FD_153482 | JGI IMG/M metagenome (GOLD analysis project Ga0206999, IMG submission 153482) | Enriched cells from forest soil in Barre Woods Harvard Forest LTER site, Petersham, Massachusetts, United States -... | ecosystem: Environmental > Terrestrial > Soil > Temperate forest >...
CCTGTTTGCTGATCATGCTGGGTTACATGCTGCCGTGCGTCCTGCTGGGATACTTCGCACTGCGGATTCGTGAATTGGAGTCCAAATGAACACGTTGACCTCGCAACAACGAAAGCTGGTCTATCTTTGTGGAATCGCGATATTGCTGATTCCGATCGTCACGCTGGGAATTCCCTCGGGAGGCACGCTGTCCGAGATGCGGACGAAGTATGAATTGGGCGAAAGTGATCTGGGTGACGTCGATCCGTCTAGCGCGGCAATGAACCTGGTCCTGCTGGGGATGCGCGGCGTGGCCGTGAATATCTTGTATGCCGATTTCGAAAATCAAAAGAACAGGAAACAGTGGTTCGAAATGCAGGCCACCACGGAATCGATCGTTCGATTGCAGCCGCACTTCGAAAAAGTGTGGGACATGAACGGGCATAACCTGGCATTCAACACTGCCGCAGAATGGGATGCGGTTCCCGACCGCTATTACTGGGTGAAGGAGGGTGGCAAGTTTCTGATGCGCGGTGTGCGGCGAAACCGCAAGTCGACTCACTTGCAATATCACGTCGCGAACATTTACCAGAAGAAAATTGGCAATGCCGACGAGGTGAAGTTCTTCCGCGCCTACTTCCTGAGCGATCCGGACCCGAAATTCAAAGGTGGCGTCGATCCGGACTTCAATCCCCACGGCCTGGACAACTATCTCGTGGCGAAGGAAGAGTTCGGCAAAGCCTGCAAGATCGAGGACACCGAACACCGACCGCAGCACATCACGGATCGCTCGCTGTTTCGTTCGATGCCCGCGCGGTGCCAGTTCGACTATGCCCATGCTCTGCAAAAGGACGGGAAATTTGGCGAAGAGACGCGAGTGGCGTGGCAGGAAGCATTGTCTGATTGGACCAAGAAATTTGGACAAGAAGTCCTGAGCGTCCCCGTGGGGCCATTGGGGACGGAAGTCAAATTCGACATCCGCCTGGAGATGACGCTGGACGAGATCAAGCAGGAAACCGCCAACCCTGACGACGTGGTTCGCGTCGCCAAAGCGGTAGAAGCCTACCGGAAAATGGTGAATTACTACTATTGGCGCACCCGCGGCAACTGCGAGTCCGATCGCAGAACCTCCGAGGCACATCGCAAGCTGTACGAGGCCAATCAAGCCTTTGTGAAGCAGGAATTGGAAAAGGCGCGGGAAAGTGCTTTTGCGGGGTTGAAGGGGTTTGAGGAAATCCTCCAGCAACTGGAATACTCCGACTTCCAGAACGAAGACACCCTGGTCGAAGAATGCCTGTTGGGAATCAAGGTTTGGAAAAACATCCACGACCTTGGAGGCATCCCGATCCCCGACGAATACCCCTTGAAGTGGCTGGAATTGAAAAACCAGGGCAATTCAAGCTACCTGGCAAATGTTCAACGGGCATTCAAACGCCTGTCGATAAACGAGTAGCCAGCCGTCGGACGTGGGTTGGAACCCGCCTTGAGACGGGAATTCCAGGCTGAAGCCTGCTCCAACCAATCAAAGCCGCGTCAACCGTTACGATCGGTTCATCCGGCCCATTCGCCTGCAAACCCGCGGGTCGCGTCGCCGAAGAAGAACGAAGGCCTGCAGTTCTATTGGAATTGCCTTGCCTGCCGGGAAAACGCACCCGTAGAATAGGCAGGAAAGGTTGCCAGTCGTACCGAGCCGCCGCGACGACGAGGGAAATCCGGCGCATCGAGTGTACAACAGTAGGGGTCGTGCCATCCAAAGCGGACTTTTACCCTGACTCTGTGATCGGATCGCGGCTGGCGTGCAAATCGGTGGCGGAAATCGCCGATGAATTGTCGGAGATAAGCAAGCAGGCTTAGGTCGTCGGTCGCATTTGTAGAGTCGCGCCGGAAGATTCGAGCGGAGTCGGTTCAACATGGCCATCAGCAAGAAATACTTGAGTCTCGAAGAAGTTGCCGGACTGCTGAAGATCAAACCGGAAGAACTGATTCGTTTGCGCGAAAAAGGTGAGATTCGCGGTTTCGCCGATCGTGGCACATGGAAGTTCAAATCCGCCGACGTCGAGGAGTTCCTGCGACGCCGTCAGCCAGATTCCGACCCCGATGTCGCAATCATCGGCGACGAAGAGGATGACGACGAATTGGGACGGCAGGCGACCGTGATTCGCAAGGGACGTGAATCCACGTCCGACAGCGACGTCCGGCTCGTGTTGGATAAAGGACTGACGGGCAGCAGCGACGAATTGCCCGTCCTGAAACCTGAAGAGTCCGATAGCGACGTGAAACTGCTCAGCGACTCGGGACCCCGGTTGAATCCGGACAGCGACAGTGACGTCAAGCTGGTGATGCCGGAACCGGCCGATTCGGACAGCGACGTCAAGCTGGTGGATCCGGTCAAGCGCAAATTGAGCGATTCCGACAGCGATGTCCGGCTCGCCAAATCCGACAGCGACGTCAAACTCGTGCCCCTGTCGGACAGCGACAGTGACGTCAAGCTGATCGACAAGGGAGCGCGAGCCAAGAAACCCGCTCCCACCAGCGACAGCGATGTGGCCCTGCTGCCGATGCGGAAGGGGGGCTTGGATGCCGACAGCGACTCGTCCGGGACCGGGTCCGCACTGTTCGATGATGATCCCGGCATCACCTTGCCAGGCGACAGCGGCATTCAGCTCAGTGGCGACAGCGGGATCCGACTTGGCGGCGACAGCGGGATCCGACTCGGCGGGGATAGCGGAATTCGGCTGAGCAGCGAGAGTGGCATCCGAATGTCCAATGACAGCGGAATCCAGCTTCAACAGCCGGCCGACAGTGGAATTCTGCTGGAAGGCGACAGCGGCCTGACGCTTCAACACGACGACAGTTCCTTCACGTTGTCGGACGACAGCGGCATGAAAATGAAGCGATCTCCCAGCAGCCGGAAGCTGAAGGGGGGCAGTAGCAAGAATCTGAAGGGACGCGGCAAGACGGCGGATGATCTGGATTCCACCGCACCGATGCTGCTGGCGCAGGATGTGGACCACGCGGATGATCTGAGTGCCACCTCGCCGATGCTGCTGCAGGACGATGACCTGAACGCCGGAATGGATGTGCCGCTGCTGTCGGACGACGAAGACAACGCTGAGACCAGCGTCATCATGTTCGACGAAGAGGATGCAGATCAGACGTCTGCCACGGTTGTCAAAAAGGGTCGGAAATCGGTCGACGAATCGATGTTCGACCTGGAAGAAGACGAGGAGACTGGCGAAGAGGACGACGAGCTGGAAGTCAGCGACGAAGTTCTCGGCGAGGACGACGAACTTGAAGACTTGGATGCGTTCGAGTCCGATGAAGACGAGTTCGACGAGAGTTTCGAATCGGGTGCCAGCCGTATCGGATTTGGTTCTCCGGCCGGAAAGATTGCCGCCCCGCAGGAAGTCGAGTGGGGAACAGGATTCTTTCTGGGGCTGCTCGCATCAACTTTCGTGCTCTTGATCGGGGCCTTGCTGTCCGTGGACTTGCTGCGAACCACCTGGGCCGGCGAAAAGGGTGAAAAGGCAGTCTATCAGGGCGAGTTGATCGAAAAGGTTGGCGACCTGTTCAAGTAACGGTGCCACGCAACGCGGGTAACGATATTTCTAATGACAAATCCGCTGTAGCCGAACTCGTGAGAGTTCGGGGGCGCTCACGAAATCCCTGAATTCTCACGAATTCAGCTACAAATATCGTTACCCGCGTTGGGTAACCCGGGGCTTTGCACGAATATTGGGGTCTGACGCACGTCCGCTGTCTCTGCCCCTTTCGCTGGCTGGGGTCTGACCTCATTTCCTCGTGGATGCCGGACCACCGGCAGCATTCGCCGAAAACGGCTTTCGAACCCTTCCATTCGGCCCAAACTGGCCAGGGAACGCCTGCTTTTGCTCATGCTTCCTCTTGGCATCTGTTTTGTCAGGAACTATAACCCGCCCCGCGATGGCACCTTGCCAGACGTCGATCATTGCGGGAACGATGATCGCGGCTGACAGCCAGCGCTGGTTTTCACGTCCAAGTTTTCTGCTCTCCACTGTTCCAAGCATCAACTGAACGATGGCTGTGGCGTCACCCGACCCGTGACGGCGCGGACTCACCGGCTGCGAATTCGTTTCGCCGTCGTGGAATTCGCTGCGTTGCCGGGCGCGAGTGTCGCGGTTCGCGCCATTTGCCGAGGAGTTCTCGATGTCACGCTGCCTGCGAATTTGTCTCCTGACGCTCCCCTTGGTTTCATTGACAGCCACGGGGTGCAACCACCCCCCGAAAAATGCGCTGCGACAAAGCCAGCTTCGCGCCCATCAACTGTACGAGCAGAATCAACAGCTCGCGATGGAGCGCAATGGGATTGGGATGACTCAATCCCAACTCGCCGCTGAAAAGGCGCGCCTCGAGCAACAATACCTGGCGACGAAGCAAAGCCTGGATGCGGCGAATGCACGACTCCAGAACCTGCAGGCATCCAATGGGCAGCTTGAGGACCGGATCAAGATGATGGTGGGCAAGCCTTCAAACAGCCCGCTGTCGGAAGATTCCACCCTGCGGTTGAAGAAGCTGAAGGAAAAGTATCCGGATTTCGAATTCGATGAGCAGACCGGCGTCAGCAAGTTCTCGACGGATCTGCTGTTCAATTCGGGCAGTGATGAAATTCGTCCCGAAGCGATCAAGGTGATCAACGAGTTTGCCAGTATCATGAATCAGTCGGACTCCAAGCACCTGAAGGTCCTGGTTTCGGGGCACACGGACGATCGCCCGGTGGCCAAGAAGACCACGCAGGAGAAGCATCACGACAACATGGGACTGTCAGCTCACCGGGCTCTTTCCGTCCTGAGAACGCTGCGAAAATCCGGCATCGCCGAATCTCGCATGGGTGTGTCAGGCTATGGAATGCATCAACCCATCGAAGCCAACAAGACCGAATCCTCCCGGTCTCGCAATCGTCGAGTCGAGATCTTCGTTCTGGCCCCGGACGCTTCCATCGCCGGGTGGGATCCCGATCCCAGTGTCGATCTGCGATAGGGCAGCGCCGCGCGGATGAGGAAGGAATAGTGCAAAGTGAAAAGTGAAAAGTGGAAGCATCGACGAATCTCTTTCCATTTTGCACTTTGCACTTTGCACTTCTCACTTTGCACTATTTATCTTCCTTCTCGCGCTGGGTGCTGCCCCCGCGCCTAAACGAAGAAAACGCGAATCACTCGTGTCCTGGCCTCTGGTTCGAGATCTTCCAATGTCCCATGCTGGAGTAGCAGCATCAGACTGTAAACGACCACGACTGCGATCAGCGCGGTCGCTCCCAAGAGCAACCATCGCGCGACATCGGGTTTGGGTCGTGAGATGATCTGGGCCAGCACACAGACGAGTGCCACCATTGCGAACTTGAAGCCGATCAGCCCATCCGGTCCCCATTCTCTCAGGAAGAACCGGGCGACTGGATTCGACTCGACAAATTGGCCTCCACCCCGACTGAGCAGAATATATGTCATGAACAGATCCATGGAACTGACCACGACAAACAGCAGCGTTTCCTTTTGAAGAGTGGCCGTTCCGAGAATGTCGCGGACCGTGATCGCGTTCTGTGGTGAGGGTGGCTTGACCAAATCGTTCTCCGAGGCCGGGATCTGCAACAGTTACGCCGAGATCAAATCCCGCAATTTCTTGAGATACCCTGGCACGGCCTCCAACGGATCTTCCTTGGCTTCATACTCCAGAACCAGGAACCCGCGGTAGTTGGCGTCCTTCAGGATCCTGACCACGCGGCCCAAATCGGCCAATTCCGTCTTGCCGCCCGGTGCGACTTCGACCTTGATCTGGGCGTTGATCGTATACGGCGCGATCCTGGCCAGGTCGGCATAGGGGTCTGCCGTACGGAAGTTGCCCCCGTCGAAGTTGACGCCGAACCAGGGTGAGGGCTTCACTCCCTCGACGATTTTCAACAGTTGTTCCGAAGTGCCCGTGATGCCGCCGTGGTTTTCCAGGGCCAGGCAGACCCCTTTGGTCGCGGCGTACTCCAGCGACTGATTGATGCCGTCGATGCAGCGTTCGCGAGCCGCATCTTCACTGTCGCCCTGCGGGATGTTGCCGGCAAAAATGCGAATGACGGGCGCTCCCAAGGCTGCAGAGTGATCGATCCAGTCGCGGCACATTTTCAGATTGCGGTCGCGAGCTTCACCTTCCTTCAGGCAGAAGTCGTTGCCGATCGCCGTCCCCGAGATGTCCAGTCCCAGACGAAAACAGCGTTCCTTCAGGCTCATCAAGTAATCGTTGGTGATCTCCTTGGGAAAGTAGTATGCGGTCAGTTCGCACCCGTCCAGGTTCTGCTCGGCACAGAAGTCAATGAATCTTTCCAGCGTGAATTTGGCATCGGCTAGTTGATCTGGCGTCCAGCTTCTGGGAAGCGTCCGCGTGAACGAATAGGCAGCCAGACTGAGCTTCATGTGGGACTTGCCATTGCGCTGGGGCGGAACTGCCCCCCGCGCAGTCGGGCCGCCGATTGCCAGCGTCGTCGCGGCAACGCTCATCCAAAGCGCGGCGCGGCGTGAAACTCGCGTGTCCGTCAAATTGTGATCCATGAAGGGTGTTCCTATCATAAAGCGGCGGAAGGAAATTCGCGGTGCCCGGTATTCTGCCTTGTTCACGGACAGTGCGAAAGCGATGGGATGAAACACGGTGGCGTAATCGCCGTTTTCAAATCGTGCGAAGTCAGCCCAGAGCCGCGACCGTGAGGGAGCGGGATTTTCGGCCTGAACGTCCGCTCCCTCACGGTCGCGGCTCTGGGCTGACTTTTCAATGCAAGGCGGATCAAGGGGTCCGTCTCACAATATCTCGGAGTCCTCAATGTCCACCACGTTGGAAGTTCGGCAATTGAACAAAGCCTATTCGACCACCGATGGACCCCTGTCGATTCTGCGTGGCCTCGATCTGACAATGCAACGCGGCGAGGCACTCGCCATTACGGGTCCATCGGGCAGCGGAAAGAGCACGCTCCTATACATTCTGGGAGTTCTGGATTCTCCCACATCGGGCGGCGTCACGCTTGACGGTCACGATCCGTTCGCCTTGAGCGAAGCGCGGCAGGCCGAATTCCGCAATCGGCAGATTGGTTTCATCTTTCAAGACCATCACCTCTTGCCACAGTGCTCGGTCCTCGAGAATGTGCTGATTCCGAGCCTGCCGGGACAGGGCGCCAACAGCACGACCGAAGCCCGGGCGAGGGAACTGCTCGATCGAGTCGGACTGGCATCGCGAATCGCTCACCGACCGGCTCAACTGTCGGGAGGAGAACGGCAGCGCGTCGCCGTTTGCAGGGCCTTGATCAATCAGCCAACGTTGTTGCTGGCGGACGAACCGACGGGAAACCTGGACCGCGCGACGGCCGAGAGCGTTGGAACTCTGCTGCTGGACTTGAATCGGGAATTCAACACGCTGCTGGTTTGCGTGACTCACAGCATCGAATTGGCGGATCGTTTTCCAAAGCACCTCGAACTCCGCGACGGAAGTCTGGAATCGATGGCCTGACACGATTTGGAGTGCGGCGATTCATCTCCGCTTTGGTTTCTCAAAGGGATGAAGGCGGAAGACGTTCCAACAGCTTGCCATTCTGGTCAATTAGGCACTGCGAAGAAACAAAAGCGGTGATGAATCTCCGCACTCCAAATTTGGTCCCGGCTTGCCCGGTGGTATCGAGTTTGCATATCGTGGAGGCAATCTCAATCAGCCTGTCTGCAAATTGATCGTCCAGCGGAGACCGCGTTCGTGCATTCCCCGACCCCGCGTGAAGTTTTGGCCCTGTGCCGCGAGAAAGAAGTCCGCGCCGTGGATCTGCGGTTTATGGACTTTCCCGGTACTCAAAAGCACTTCACAATCCCCGTCACCGCTTTGACAGAGAAGAGTTTCGAGGACGGGTTCGGTTTCGACGGTTCGTCCATTCGCGGGTGGCAGGCGATCAACGAGAGCGACATGCTGGTTGTCCCAGATCCGGGAACGGCGTTCGTTGATCCGTTCATGTCCCAAACGCTGGTAATGACCTGCAACATTCAGGATCCGATCACGCGCGAGGACTATGCCAAAGATCCGCGCAATGTTGCCCGCAAAGCCGAGAATTACATGAAGTCGACGGGGTTGGCGGACGTGGCTCAGTTTGGCCCGGAAGCCGAGTTCTTCGTCTTCGATGACGTCCGGTTCGAACAGAATGAACACGAAGCCTACTATCACCTCGACAGTATTGAAGGCCAGTGGAACCGCGGTCGAGTCGAATCCCGCGGGAATAACGGCCAGAAGGTGCGGTACAAGGAGGGGTACTTCCCACTACCGCCCGTCGATACACTCCAGGATCTGCGAACCGAGATCATGCTCGTGTTGCAGGACTGCGGCGTCCCTGTCGAGGCCCAGCACCACGAGGTGGCGACTGCCGGACAGTGCGAAGTCGACATGCGATACGGTCCTCTGGTCAAGACCGCGGACAACCTGCTGCTGTACAAATACGTTGTCAAGAACGTGGCCGCCCGACACGGAAAGTCGGCGACCTTCATGCCCAAGCCACTGTGGAACGACAACGGTTCAGGACTGCACCTGCACTTCTCGCTGTGGCACGGTGCCACCAACCTGTTTGCCGGATCCGGCTATGCGGGGTTGTCGGAAACCGCGATGTTCGCCATCGGCGGCATTTTGAACCACGCCGCATCCCTGATGGCTTTCTGCTGCCCGACGACCAACAGTTACAAGCGGTTGATCCCCGGCTTTGAAGCGCCAATCAACCTGACCTACAGCAGTCGCAATCGCTCGGCCGCCATTCGGATTCCAGTCCACACGCCCCGTCCAGAGAACAAGCGGATTGAATTCCGCTGTCCGGACGCATCGTCGAATGGTTATCTGGCCATGTCAGCCGTACTAATGGCCGCAATTGACGGGATCCAGCGACGGATTGATCCCGGACGCCCGCTCGACAAGGATCTTTACGATCTGGCACCCGACGAACTGACGGACGTCCCCAAGACTCCCGCATCGCTGGAAGAATCTTTGGCGGCCTTGCGCCGGGACCACCAGTTCCTGCTGCGGGGGGACGTCTTTACCGAAGACGTGATTGACACGTGGATCTGGTACAAGACCGAAAAGGAAATCGATGCGCTGCGCCAACGCCCGCATCCCTACGAATTCGCGATGTATTACGACATTTGATCCGCGTTTTAGGCGCGGTGAACACCGGGCAATCGCCGACTTTCGGAGCCGCGACCGTGAGGGAGCGGTTGACGTGAAGTCAAATCCCGCTCCCTCACGGTCGCGGCTCCGAACCTCCCTTCCTTACCGGCTCACTCGACCAAACGACGGGCGGATCGCATAATCTGCCGTCGTCATTTCCAAAATCGGGTGGGAGAACCAAACGTGCCGAGTTGGGCGGTCGAGCTAACCGTGATCGTGCTGTTGGCGCTGCTGAACGGTTTCTTCGCCGCCGCCGAAATCGCAATCCTCACCGCGCGCCGTGGACGACTGGAACAATGGGCCGAAGAGGGGGACAGTGCTTCCGCCGTCGCGCTGGGGCTGGCACGCGATGCCGACCGGTTCCTGCCGACGGTTCAGGTGGGAATCACCCTGGTTGGAACGTTCGCCTCCGCATTCGCCGGCGCACGACTCGCCGACCCGTTGGCTGACGCCCTGCGGCAGGTTCCAAATACCTGGATTCAACAGCGCGGGGCTGGTCTGTCGCTGGGACTTGTCGTCTGTGGCATCGCGTTCCTGAATCTGATCATTGGGGAACTTGTCCCCAAGCGGATTGCCTTTCAGAATGCCGAACCGATCGCACGGTTCGTGGCCTATCCCATGCTGCTGCTGCTGCGAGCCTCGCGTCCTGCCATTTGGGGACTGCATGTCACGACATCGCTGATGCTGCGGATGCTGGGACAGAAGATCCAGCCGCAACGATCGGTGTCAGTCGAGGACATCGAACACCTGATCGAAACAGGTTCCGAGACCGGAGTACTGGAAGAGTCCGAACACAAGGTGGCCATGGAGGCACTGCGACTGGGGGATCGGACCGTCGTCGACATCCTGCGCCCGCGGATCGACATTGACGCCGTCGACATCGACACTCCGTCCGATGAAGTTGTCGGCGCAATTGCCATGTCCGGCTTTTCGCGAGTCCCCGTCTGCGAGGGTACCATCGACCACATCGTGGGGTTCGTCTACATCAAGGACGTATTCCTGCAGCAGTATCTCGGCCGGCCGATCGACCTGCGGCGACTGATCCGGCCTCCCCTGTTTATTCCCAAGTCACTGACGATCAGCCGACTGCTGGAGTTTTTTCAGGAACACAAAACCCAATTGGCGTTTGTGTTGGACGAATATGGGGGAACCCAGGGGATGGTGACTCTGGAAGACGTGATGGAGATGCTGGTCGGCGAAATTCACGATGAATTGCGACACGAACGCAGTTCCAAGCAGAACCAAGAACAAACGATTGTTAAACGGCAGGATGGCAGCCTGCTGGTCGATGGAACCGTGAACCTGCATGAATTGGAACAGGCTTTGGAAGTCGGCCGCTGGCCCGAACCTGCACCACGCGGGATCGGTACCGTTTCTGGACTCGTTCTGGCACTCCTCAAGCGTCCCCCCAACATCGGCGACGTGCTGACCTGGAGCGACCTTCGGATCGAGATCGTCGACATGGATGGCCCGAAGATCGATCGACTGTTGATCCAGGCCGAAAGCCAGCCGCCAACCGATGGCGAACCGACTGCAGACAACACTGCGGCATAGTGGCTTCTCGGACGGATTGCTTGGTTGCGACGGTATACCGATCAGGGGTCAGACACTTCGGAATTTCGGAATTGGCGGGAGTGACGATCTGTCTGTAGCAATGCAATCTCCCGCCAATTCCGAAATTCCGAAGTGTCTGACCCCGTGCAAACGTGAACATCTCCGAAATCAGATGCTTGCGCGCCAATTCGGTAGCTTGGTTTCGACCCAAACCGATGGCGGCTATAATTGCGGTCGGTCCCGGATTTGCGGTTGATGTCCGCTCCGATGTTACGCAGTGTTTTGGTCTTGTTTCTGAATTGGAAGCTGTTCATGCCCAGTTGTGTGCTCGCCTATTCCGGCGGTCTGGATACCTCGGTCATTCTCGGTTGGCTGCAGGACGAAGGCTATGACGTTCACTGCGTGTACGTCGATTTGGGACAGCCCGGGGAAGACCGCGAGGCGGTTCTGAAGAAGGCCCACACTTGCGGAGCCAAATCGGCGCGGATCGTCGATGCTCAAGAGGAACTGTGTCGCGACTTCGCATTTCCCGTGATGCAGTGGCAGGCCCGCTACGAAGGGGTCTACCTGCTGGGAACATCGATCGCCCGGCCGCTGATTTCCAAGATCTGCCTGCAGGTGGCTCGCGAAGTCGGAGCCGATGCCTACGCCCACGGTGCCACTGGAAAGGGAAACGACCAGTGCCGCTTTCAACTGGCTGCGGAAGCCCTGGAACCGGGTGTCAAGATCATCGCCCCCTGGCGCATCGAACGGTATCGCGCCAAATTCCCCGGCCGATCGGAAATGATCGCCTTCTGTGCCGAGAAAAACATCCCGGTCAAGGCCTCGGTCGCCAAACCGTACAGTTCCGATGAAAACTGCCTGCATATCAGTTACGAAGCCGGAGTTCTGGAAGATCCCAAAACGACCGGCGTCGATGTGCCCGACTTCGGCATGACCGTCGCGCCGCAACAGGCTCCCGACAAGATCGAGCATGTGACGATCGGGTTCGAGAATGGCGTGCCCACAACGCTGAACGGAACCAAAGTTGGCGCACTGAAGATGGTGCTGGATTTGAACAAGATCGGCGGGCGAAACGGCGTCGGCAGGCTGGACATGATCGAAAACCGGTTCGTGGGGATGAAGAGCCGCGGCGTCTATGAAGCTCCAGGGATGACGCTGCTGTACGAAGCTCATCGTTACGTCGAGCAATTGACGCTTGACCGCGACCTGCTGCATCTTCGCGATCGCCTGTCGCCGGAAATCGCCGAGATGGTGTATTACGGATTCTGGTACACGGCGAAGATGGATGCCCTGATGGCATTCAACCGTCAGACGCAATCGGTCGTAACGGGTGAAGTCACGCTCGGTCTGTACAAGGGAAACATCATCATCTGCAGCCGATCCAGTCCAAACAGCCTGTACGACGACAAGATCGCGAGCATGGAAGCGGGCGGTTCGTACAACCAGACGGACGCGGAAGGCTTCTTGAGAATCATGGGCCTGCCGAGCCGCGTCCAAGGCCGCGTTCGTTCGCGGAGCTATTGAAAGATCGCAGCGAGAGTTCACCCCACCTTCCCCTGCGGAGGTGGTTCACGGGCTTTTGCACCAGTAGGGCCACCGGGTCCATGCCGATCTCAATCGTTTTTGCTCCAGAACTGGTGCAAAAGCCCGTGAACCACCTCCGCAGGGGAAGGTGGGGTGGTTCCGCATCCAATGTTTTCTCGACGAAATTGTTCCCCCCATTTGCGGTGAGATGTATTTAGCCTTGCTCGATGTCCGTCATCAATCCCGCGAACGAGTTGTCCGCCAGCGTGATTTCTTTTGTCTCCTTTCCAAGGCGGATGCCGATGCGCCCGGCTGGACCGCGGGTTTCCTGGATCTTGTTCTGGCGAAGTGTGATCTGCTCGGTCCCCCCTTGGACGTCGATTGCCACGCCATCGTCCGGGCCGCTGTTTTCGATGATGTTTTGCTCGATCAAGTTGCGGTGGCCGCAGAAGCCGGAACCGCGTTCAGGACGGAACAGGATTCCGGTTTGACCGCTGTTGCGGACGACGTTCTTTCGCACGATGTTGTCCGTGTCGCGGTGGCCGATCGAGATCCCCTGACCTTTGATGTCCAAGATCGTGTTGTCTTCGGCCAGTCCATACTTCACCCCCCAGCAGAAGAACAGGCCGATCTGACAGCGCTCCAACTTGTTCCGCCGCATCAGCGGGCGCTGGGAACCCGAACCCGGATGCAAGCCCAGGCCCGCGTGGTCGTGGCTGTGACAATCCTCGACCGTGACATCGTGGCAGATCTGCCAACTGATTCCGTCTCCATTGTTGTTCCGGGCCGTCACCTTGCGAATCTGCACATCGTTGACATCCTGCAGAAAGATGCAGCCCCCGTAGTTGCCATCCAGATTTTCGTTGTTCGCGCGATTCCCATCGAGTGCCAGGTTCTCGATGATCAGGTTCTCGGTCTCTTCGCTGGTCAACAATGGAAACAACGTCGAACATGTCGGCTCGCCCGTTGTCCAATAGTTTTGGCGAAGAGCGCGGTCGAGTTTGAAGCGGTTCCCCGAACGTGCGACCAGAGTTCGCTTGAGGACATCCGTCCCACCGTTGTGCGGATTCCTGGTTCGCAGGCAGACACTGTCACCGACCTCGAATCCCTTGCTGTCGACCAGCGTGATCTCCTGGTCGTACCAGTCCGAATCCGACTGCAGCTTTGTGGTGACAGATGCCGGCTTGGTGAGAATGGTCTCGTCACCGGACCCCACGATTCGCACACCGCTCCGAAGATGGACCGATCCGCGAAGAGTAAACGTTCCCGGCAGGACACGGACCGTCCCGCCGCCCAACCGCGCCACATAATCGACGGCGGCCTGCAGCACCTTGTGAGTGCTCCCAACCAAGTCTCCCTCTTTTGGTCCGACGGTGACGGTCAGTCGTTCATCCCAGGTGGGTTCGCTGACCTTGTCACCCGAGGTCGCTCGTGGCTTGGTGACTCTGGGGCGCCCGTCCTGCGAATCGGCCGACTCGTCGCCAAATCCGAGCGATGTCCACCATGCTCCGATTCCCAATCCAGCCGTCAAGCCTACAAAACCGCGACGAGACCAGTTCGAAGTCGCCATGAGTCTATCCTTTACGGGTGGATCGGACCTAAGCACCACAAAAAAAGCAAAGAAAACGGCTCCCCTAACCACATCCCCAACCGGATGCCAAGAGTCAGCATCAATAAGATCCCGACCACAATCACGACAGGGGCCACGACCAACAGGACAAACATGGTCACCCAGACACGGACGCCCAACGTTTGTAATTCCGACCGACCAAGTGGCGTCCCCCGAATCCGAGACAATGCCACTTTTCCAATCACAAAGGACAGCGGAAAACCGAACAGCAGCGCATACCAAACCGCCAAGTCGACACTCGGAAAGGCAATGACCACGCCGCCCGCGAAAACTCCCAACAGAACCGCGACGCACATCACGACACTCGTGAGAATGCTACGGCGACCATGCAGGTTTGGACCGCTAGTCGAGGATGAGGGGATGGTCTGGTTCATGATTTCTGGACGCTGGTAACAGTACCTAACGCAATTCGTATTGCCCGCTCCGTCACCTATTGGCGCAAGCATCGCTCGCCAAAGCAAGTCTCATAACCGCGTGATTTGATTCAACCGAATTGCCGAGACAGTCCGATACATCGGTTGTGCATCGCACGCAAGTTACTGTCCGCCAATGAGTTCCATGCGAATCAACCCCGCAAGATCTGCCCAGCCGGAAAAGTCATCCTCGACTTTGACGACTGAGCAAACTGTGTGGGTGGACGGGCAAGTTCGAAGCGTGCGGCGCAATGATTCACGGACGAATTCTGAGGAATAGGATGCCTCAATCATGCTGGTTAAGAAATCGATCGCAATACTGTTCGCCGCGGCCCTGTTCGGCTGGCAAGCGCCTGTTGATGCTCAAATCGTCCCTGGAACTGGTCAACTGCTGACCGAACTGGCCGACGATTTCGAAGATCCGAACTGGAGCTTCGTACTGAATCTGCCCAAGGCCAGCACCAACATCGACAAGGTCGATCGTCAACCGGCCGGTTATTCCAGCAACGGGAAGTGGTTCGAAAGCACGTATCGAGGCACGCCGGATTATGTGCAACGAGTCGAAACACCTCAAGGGGGTCTGCCGGGAAGCAAGGGTGCCCTGGCAATGCGGACTAAGTTCTCGGGCATCCCCGGTCAACTGTCGAACAAGTTCCAGCAGGATGACCTGATTGCCAACGTCAGCCAGAAGATGGGGTTCATGCTCCCCGCCAACTGGACGCCGAGTTATGTGGTTCGGGTGTATGTTCCGCCGTTTGAAACCTGGGAACAGCGGATCGGAAGTTCGTTCGGATTCCGCGCGGACTGCCAGACGATCCTTGACAAGCCGACCAAGGTGGGCCGGTTCTTTCGCACGGGCGGAACATCCAAGGCCATCGAGCAGTATTGGCCGGGATTCTTCTTCCAGTTCAACGGCAAGAACCATCCTCAACACACGATGCAGAACACGGCCACGATCCTGATCCGTTCGGGTGAACGTGGCGAGGACATCCAGGGGCCCGTGATTACCAGACCGGGCTGGTGGACCCTGGGAATGACAATCACAACCGACGGCAAGGTCCACTACTATGGGCACGAGGGTGTTGCAAACCTGGCATCGCGCGATCACCTGTATTCGAGTCTTCCCTACGGCTACAAGTGTTTGCAAACTAGCACATACTTTTTCAATGTCGTGAATCAGGACGATGGCAAGACCTGGTCAACGCAATGGATCGTCGACGACCCGAAAGTCTATGTGGCGACCCGGCCTTATACGGCACCGGTTCAGACAGCGCAGGTTCCCGCCCAGCCGATCTCGCAAACGCGGCCAGTGGCCCCCGCCGCGCCAGTGATTCCAGTGACCCCTGTGACTCCAGTGGCCCCAGCGACAATCCCGTTGACGCCGATCGTTCCAACGGCGCCTGCGAAACTGTCGCCGCCGATTGCTCCACTCACCCCGCCAGCGGCTCCGCAACTGCAGTCCGCACCGGCTGTGCCTCAGCTTCCCCAACTGCAATCCGCTCCCGCGACGGTGGTGCCAAAAGAGGCCAAGCCGGCTGACCCGAAGCTTCCTGCGGCTGCAAGTCTTCCCGCACTGAAGTCCGTGATCGGACTTCCAGCATTGTCCTCAACCCCAAGTCCTGTAACGCCTGCCAAGGCCGGAATTCAGACTCCACCGGCCGCCGCGCCTGCCTTGCTGCCCGAGGAAACGGAATCCGCCCCCATCGCCGCACCGGTGATCTCGGCTCCGTCGCCCGCCCCACTGGCACTTCCTCAGGAGGATGCACCAATGCTCCCCGTGGAATCGGCACCGGAACCACTGACTCCTCCGCCGCCTGCCACACCAAAGTGAGGCGACGGACGCAGGTTGCCGAGCTTCCTGGTGAGCCGAGCGGCGGCGTCCAATGGCACCTACTTTAGACCGTAGCTGAATTCGCAAGAATTCAGACGATTGGAAATCCGACTGAATTCTTGCGAATTCAGCTGCAAGAAATGCGGAACGTCCTCGTAAAGTAAGTGCCATTGGGCTCACGCGGCTCGGCTCACCAGGAAATACGGTGGCCTCCACGCACCTTGTTCGGAGCCAATGTGCTACTTGCGTTTGGAAATTGCCGCAGCGGCCTCCTTGGCCGATACGGACACGGCACGCTCAGCATCGCCGGATGCTGTTTGCAGGGCGGATAGACTGGCGGCGGTGCCGATCTCCTTCAAGATCTGGCAAGCCTGCTGACGCACTTCTGGCTCCGCGTGCATCAGCAACGCCAGCACCGCCTTCTCGGCCTTGGCGCCCAGCATTTGCAATGCCTTGGCCGCCTGTCCCCGCGGACCTGGCTCCGTCACTAGCTTCGCCAGCGGCTCGGCAGCCCGCTCATCCTTCAGCTTTGCCAAGGCGTCAATCGCTGCCAGCTTGACCAACAGAGCGGTTTCATCGAGGCATCGAATCAGCAGGGGAATCGTCTCCGGCTTGGCCCATGTCCCGATCGCGTCAATGGCCTGCTTGCGGCGAAACGGATCTTTCTCTTTGAGCATTGTTTCGAGCACATTCAGGACTTCGTCCCGCCGTTCGTCGACCGGAACGGCCTGCTGCAATTTCCTGGCTGCGATGGTGGAGCGTCCTGCATTCTTGCTTTGCAAATCCGCCAGGCATTGATCGACTTCTGCCAGCGAAAGCTTCTGCGCGACCGGTTGCGGTACGATCGCCACCACGGGTGGCTGAACCACGACCGGATCGACTGGCATGGGACCTGGAACCTGGGCGACGTTCGCCGCCGCGGCGTCAGCGAGTTGGTACGACAGCTTGATCGGCAACTTCGTGGTCTTGTTAGGTTCGTTTTCGACCAGCGTCGCCGTGTAATCGAGGCTGCGCGGAATGCCTGACTTGACATCAAACATCCAGACGCCGCTTCCCGTGACCTTGATTCGCGGATCGCCCGCCGCCTGGTCGCGCGCTTCCAGGTCAAACTCCTTGCGGACCTTCAGCAGGTCTCCGACGGTCTCTTGCAGGGTATATCCGATGCGAACTCTGGCAGGCGTGCGAGTCGTTTTGAGCACATTCTGCGGACTGCCGGGAAAGCCAGGAAATCCCGGCGGTCGAAACCGAGGGCGGAAGCGAGAAAACGGACTGGTGGATTCGCCAGTCCCTTCGCTCGAAACGATGGTCACGGCAAATGAGTGCGACCAGGATTGCCGACGAATGGACGGAAGCGGTTCCAAAACCATGGCCGACATCGGTCCCATCAGTCCGGGGAGTTGGCCGTTGTCCCCGGTAATCTCGTGGACGCGGCCCAGCGGATCTGTTTCCACAACATCC
>Ga0206999_10153_pt1 | contig 17577 bp, 17 predicted proteins | sample Alteio_BWMinCont_92_FD_153482 | JGI IMG/M metagenome (GOLD analysis project Ga0206999, IMG submission 153482) | Enriched cells from forest soil in Barre Woods Harvard Forest LTER site, Petersham, Massachusetts, United States -... | ecosystem: Environmental > Terrestrial > Soil > Temperate forest >...
CCTGTGAGCGCTTCTTGGAAGAGGCCAGCGCATTCCAAACCTGCTGCTTTGGCAGGGTTTGAAATCGACGGAGCTTCCTCGAGCGGCCGCGCAGCCGCATTCTAAATAACGGGACCGCGTTACACGAAATCCTCGAATCGCTGGAGGATGGCCACTCTTGGCCGTCGTCTTTGATGGCCATCTGATCGTTGGAGTTCAGGCTTCAGCCTGGATTCGAGCGCCGGTGCGCGAGGACCAGACGGGCAGGAGTGCCCATCCTCCAACTGACGCTGGTGTTTTTGCGGAAAACCGCAACCAGATTGAGTGTGCGAACTGCGGAGAATGTCGCGATCAGGCCGATAAAACTAATGCATGGGGCGTATTTGTCTGCCTCGCGCATCGATCGGAGATTCTTGGACGACTCAATCAAGGAGCCAGCACGCAAGCTGGTTCGGGGGTGGATGGAGTGGCGGCAATCGGATGTCTGTCGACGGAGATGCCTCTGGGATGAGGCCATCAAAAGGGCACGCGCAGGAGGCTGACTATGTGGCTGATCATCTTTCTCTGCCAAGCTGCCCCGCCCGCCCCAGAAGATGTCGAACCTGAACCCGTCGAAAAAGCCCCCCGCAAGCTGTTCGTGATTTACGACGATTCCCGCGAATCGCGAATGCTTTTGGCCGAACTGCAGCGCGACTGGTCGAAATTCGGACTCGACGAACTGAATCGAATCGCGATCTTCTTGCGATCTGAGGTCGTCCTGGTCGACTGCAAGTCCGTGGCAGAACTGCGGCTGATCTCCAGCGGCTACCCCTACTGGCGACTCGGAACGCGGGGGGAGTTGAATCGGTTTGACGAACGGACGTTTCATGACACCGGCCGGCCGCTCGCAACACTCCACGCCCTGCACTGGAATCAGACCTGCGATCTCAGCACCTGGAAGCGCGAATGCGAGCAGGTCCAGCATCAGGAAGAGATGAAGCACTGGCATCAGGTGATCGAGTGGCTTCGCGTCAGCGCGCCCGACCGGGCGGGGAATTGTCGGAACTGCCTGGAATGGGGACTCGCCGAAAACATCCGGTTTATTGAGATGCAACGGGAGTATGCAAACTATGTCGGGTTTCCCGTCTATGTCGCTCCGAAGTTGCCCGCGAGTCCGTTCAGGTTGTTTCCGTGGGAACGCAGCCGATAACGGCAATCACCGTCCGAGGCGATCAACAAAAACAGCGGCCTGGATGACTTCCAGGCCGCTGATGCGATCGCCGATCCGATCACCGGTTTACTTGATGAACAGCATTTCCTGGTAGGTTGGCAGCGGCCAGTGGTCGTCGGCCACGACCCCTTCCAGTTCGTCCACAACGCCGCGGACCGCTTCCATGGCGGGCTTGAGTTGCTTCGCGCACCGTTCGGCGGCCTGCTGCGGATTGGCCACACCGTGACCTCCGTGTCCCCCTTCGTTGATCAAATGCTCCAGCTTGGCGATGGAATCGTTCAGCGACTTGATCAGGCTGGTCAGTTTGGTGAGCAGCGAAGCATCAAAATCGACTCCCGCTGCCTTGCAGTTGGCCGCCGTCGCCGCCAGTTCGCTCTGATAGCGCGCCGCGGCGGGGTAGATCACCGTCTTGGCGATTTCGTGTGTCAGTTTCGATTCGACATTCAACGTCAGCACGTACTGTTCGAAATAGATTTCGCGACGGCTTTCGACTTCGCGCGGGGTGAGCACCTTATACTTTTCGAACATCGACACGACAGCCGGGTCGGTGATGGCTGGCAGGGAGTCGATGGTCTGCTTGTTGTTGGGCAGACCGCGCTTGGCCGCTTCCTGATGCCATTCCTCGCAGTAGCCGTCGCCATTGAAGATCACCATGCCGTGCTCGTTGATGATCGATTTCAGCAGCGTTTGCACGGCACCGTTCAATTTGGCCGGATCGCCCCCCGTGGCCTTTTCCAAATCGCTGGCGATGTAGTCCAGCGATTCGGTCATGATCGTATTCAAGGCGACCAGCGGTCCGGACAGCGACTGGCTGGAACCGACGGCCCGGAATTCGAACTTGTTGCCGGTGAAGGCGAACGGGCTGGTGCGGTTGCGGTCGCCCGCGTCCCTGGGGAACGGGGGCAGCGTGTCGACGCCAACGGTCATCACCCCCGGCTGCTTGCTGCTGGACGCGGATCCGCTCTTCTTGATCTGCTCGAACACGTCAGACAGTTGCTCGCCCAGGAAGATCGAGATGATGGCCGGGGGGGCCTCGTTGGCACCCAGGCGATGATCGTTTCCAGCATGAGCGACGACCGCCCGCAGCAGCGGAGCATGCTTGTGCACGGCCCGGATCACCGCGGCGCAGAAGACGAGGAACTGCATGTTTTCATGCGGGGTTTTGCCGGGTTCCAGCAGGTTCCCCTGCGTGCTGCTGCCGAGCGACCAGTTGCAATGCTTGCCGGACCCGTTGATGCCAGCGAACGGCTTTTCATGCAGCAGGCATTCCAGACCGTACTTGGCGGCAACTCGCTTCATGATGATCATCGTCAGTTGCTGGTGGTCGGCAGCGACGTTGGCGTTCTCGTAAATCGGCGCGACTTCGTACTGGCTGGGTGCCACTTCGTTGTGACGCGTCTTGACGGGGACGCCCAACTTGTACAGTTCACGCTCGGTGTCGAGCATGCAGGCCAGCACGCGGTCGGGAATCGCGCCAAAGTACTGGTCGCAAAATTCCTGACCCTTCGGGGGGGGAGCCCCGAACACGGTGCGTCCCGCGTTGATCAGGTCCGGGCGGGCGAAGAAGAAATTGCGGTCGATCAGGAAGTACTCTTGTTCCGGTCCGCAGGTGGCGGTGACCATGGCGGTGTTCTTGTGACCGAACAGCTTCAGAATGCGCTGGGCTTGAATATTCACGGCCTTCATCGAACGCAGCAGCGGCGTCTTCTTGTCGAGGGCTTCACCCGTCCACGAGAAAAACGCCGTCGGGATGCACAGCGTCGTGCCGTTGGGGTTTTCGAGGATATAGGCGGGGCTGGTGACGTCCCATGCGGTGTATCCGCGGGCTTCGAACGTCGCGCGAATTCCGCCCGACGGGAAGCTCGAAGCATCGGGCTCACCCTGGATCAGCGCCGTGCCGCTGAACTCGGCGACCGCTCCACCGGCACCGTCGGGAGTCAGGAAGCTGTCGTGCTTTTCGGCGGTTAAACCGGTTAGCGGGTAGAAGACGTGGGCATAGTGGGTGGCCCCCTTTTCAATCGCCCAATCCTTCATGGCGGCGGCGACCGTGTCGGCGATCGCCGGATCCAACGGTTCGCCAGAGTCAACGGTCTTCATGACCGCCTTGAATATACCCTTCGGAAGCCGATCCTTCATCACCTTCGCATTGAAGACATTCGTCCCAAACAAATCACCCGCCGTGGTCTCGGAGAAATTCAACGGCTCGGAAATTGGTTTGTAGTTTGTGACGGCTTGGATTGCACTGAGACGAGACGCACTGCCACTCATTGGTTGTCACCTTCAAAAAAACAGGGGTTGAGCGCGAATTGAGGCCACTGCCGCTGGTTAGTCGAGCAACGATTATGCCGGACTTGCTGGGGACAGGGAAACGTGGATGGGTCACAAAAACTGTAACAGGAATCCGTTAAAACTTCACCACTGTGAAAAATCGCCTGTCACCGATTCGTTCGGTGCATGCGCGACTATCGGGCATCACTTGCCCGCTGAATTAGCATCTTCATTTCTCGCACCGCTTCCTGAAATCCAACCATCACCGCCCGTGCAACGATGCTGTGTCCGATGTTCAGTTCGCCGGAACCGGGAATGGCGGCGACGGGAATCACGTTTCGATAGGTCAGCCCATGCCCAAAATGCAAAATCAACCCCGAATCGAGCGCGAATCGGCCTGCCTGCTGCAGCTTTTCCAGTTGTTCCCGCTGAGCCGCCCCCAACCCCGCGTCGGCATACGCCCCCGTATGCAATTCGACCGCCGCGACCTTCAGCAGACGCGAGGCTTCGATCTGACGCTCATCGGGATCGATGAACAGGCTGACTTCTATCCCGGCCGCATGCAGTCGTTCGACACAGGTCTTGACCCGATCGAGGTTTCCGACAACATCCAGCCCTCCTTCCGTGGTCACTTCCTCACGACGTTCCGGGACCAGTGTGGCTTGTTGAGGGTGGATGTTCAGAGCGATGTCCGTGATCGATGGTTCGGCCGCCATTTCCAAATTCAGCTTCACCTGAACCGTGTCACGCAGCACACGGACGTCCCGATCCTGAATGTGTCGACGATCCTCGCGCAAATGCACGGTAATGACGTCCGCACCCCCGAGTTCCGCCAGAGCCGCCGCCCAGACCGGATCGGGTTCGACAGTCCGCCGAGCCTGCCGGATGGTGGCAACATGATCGATATTCACACCCAACGTAGCCATGATTCGTAGTGTTTCGTAACCGGCGGCGCACAACCAGCGGCCGCGATTGCTGAGGGGAAATTCTCCCTTAGCTTGTTTTACGCAAGCGCGCCCGCCGATTCAAACGAATTCGTGTTAGGCTTTGTTTGAGTCGCCCAACTCTGTTCCTCAAGCCCCCGGAATTCCTTCTATTCCGCCCCAGAACGAGAAAGCTTGGAGACGTTCCCCGCAACCACCCCGAGTAACTTGACGCAAGGTGTGCCGGTGTTAGAATCGCCACGCGTTCACCGAGCTTCAACTTTTCCGGGCCATGTCGTCGCCAAAATGACGGCATTCGAATCTGGAAACGGGGCGGTAGCTCAATTGGTTAGAGTACCGGACTGTCGATCCGGTGGTTGCGGGTTCGAGCCCCGTCCGCCTCGCTTAACGCAAGTCCTGATTGGACATTAGGAGACTGGATAATAAATCTGGTCTCCCAACTGCCGTTTGATTTTGACACGTCGGATGGGCTTGCCCCACTCAGCGTGTCGGTTTTTTGTGAGACCTGTCATCCGGCTTTGACCGGACGGTCATCACTTGAGTAACGAAATGCCCTCTGCGACCGCATCGCGACGCCGTTGCAGGCACGCCCGCCCGCCGAGTTCGTAGTCGCGGCAGACTTGAGGCCGGAATTCGTAGTGTCTGCACGCTCGGGTGGCATGGTCGAACCACAAGCAACTTTCTTGCGGTTCCTGGCCGCGCAGTAATCCGGAGAAATGAAAGTCGATTTCGTCCGCCAGTTCCCGCGGCAATTCGGGCGGGCGAAAGGGATGTGGCTCGGCGTAATCGGGGCGCGACGCATAGACCAGGATCGGCGAGCCGATTCCGAGACAACAAGCCCCACATCCGTCGCACGATGCTGGCGGAAGAATCGGCAACTCGTTCATTCATCAATCCTGGTTACCGACCGGCATGACTCATGGCCATGTTTCCAGACCAGTTCAAGGAGACATCGGGACGAATCGTCTGCAGGCGATGCACTCCGAGATGCGTCAAACGAGCCTGGGAAATCAACAAATATCTCAGGGACTTCAGACTGACAAGGGCATCAATGTCGGAATCGTCGATCAGTCCCCCATCGAATCGCAATTCTGTAAGCGTGGAGATGGCCGCCAGGCGGGCGATTCCGGGACCACGAATCCGGGTCTTGATCAGGGCCAGAAATTTCAATTTCGGAAATCGGACCAATTGCTCCACGCCGTCGTTCGTCAGTGGGGCACTGATCGTGAGCGTCTGCATTTCGCCAAGCGTTTCCAGGTACGACAGGATTTCGTCTCCGCGTCGCGATTGCACCCTTAACGTCGACAATTGCGGGACGTGGCTGAGGTTGGTCAGTCCAATGCCATCAATGTCAGCATCCATCAGCGCCAGGGTTTTCAGATTCGGAAAATCAGCCATGATCTTAAGTCCCGCATCCGTCACGAGCGTTGACGAAAGACGCAACGTTTCCAGACCGCCCAATTGCGGAAGTTCGAACAGCATCGAATCGTCCACGTTGGTTTGTTCGAGATTCAGTTCAATCAGATCCGTCACCCTGCCAACAGCCGTCAGGTCGCCGCGTTCCAGCAAGATCGACTGTCCATCAATGTCCATTCGACGGCGAAACCCCCAAATTTCACCCCGCTGATTCGTGTCGAAGTTGCCGCGCAGGGCCACGTCTCGAAATCCGACCATTGTGTCGGGGCGCAGGTAAATCGTATTGTCGGGCAACGCCCGTCGCAATCGGGCCACTCCCTCCCGAGACACCTCGGTCCCCGAAATATTCAAGCTGATGCGCCGCCCCTCGCAGAGTCGCACCAGAGACTCCATCGAGTCATCGTTGATTTTCGAACATCGTTCGAGACCGAGATGCTTCAGGCGGGGCAGGCTCCGCAAATGCTCAATCCCCGCGGCAGTGACGGAAGTCTCCGCCAGACTGAGCGATTCCAGGTTCTTGATCGAAGCGATCCGCGGCAACTGGTCATCGTTGACCCATTCGCATCCGTCCAGTCGCAGGTCCTTGAGGGCCGGCAGGCTGCCGATCGCATTCAAGGCTTCGAACGTCCACCGGGTCCGACTGAGATTCAGCGCCCACAATTTCGGCAGCGACTGCAGCGATTCGATCCCCCGCTGCGTGACGCGAGTGTCGGCCAGTGACAGGAACAACAGGGAAGGGATACCGGCGGCGACCCGCACCAGTTCGTCGCCAACGTCCTCACCCTCCAGGTTCGCCCCCACCAGCAGCGTTTCATCGTTGGCAAAACAGAGCTTTGCCCCCGCCGCGGCGAGTTGCCGATCCGGATTTGCATCGTTGAGAGGCCACACGATCACACTGATCCCAACCAGCGTCGCCACCGCGATGGCGACTGTCAATTGTCGACCGATGGCGATTAACATGGTTGTCCCCTGGAGTCAATGGTTGTGCTCGGGGTCAGGCACTTCGGAATTTCGGAATTGGCGGGAGTTTGCTTTGCTATTGATGGATCGCTGTTCCCGCCAATTCCGAAATTCCGAAGTGCCTGACCCCGAGCCGCGCTGTGCTGCCGGCTACTTCTTTTCTTCGGGTTTCTTTTCCTCGGGCTTGGCTTCGGCCGGCTTGGCCGGTTCGACGCCACGCACGATCTGAATCTCGGGAACGGCCGCTTTCAAGGCAGCCACACCCGCATCCGTCACTTTTGTTTCCCACAAGTACAGACGTTTGAGTTTCTTCAGCCCCTCCAATTGCTTCAGGCCAGCGTCGGTCACCGCCGTTCCGTACAGGTTCAAATACTCAAGATTCTCCAGCCCCTTCAGGTTTTCCAGGCCGGCATCGGTCACCTTCGTTCGTTCCAGATGCAGGCGAACCAGCCCCTTGGAATCCTTGATATGGACGAGTCCCGCATCCGTGATGTCCTTGCCGCGCACATTCAATTGCGCCAGTTTGGGCAGATTCTTCAGCGGTGCGAGTTGTGCGTCCTCAATTTTACCATCGGCCAGATGGTACGCCACGTCCAGTCGGGCATCATTTTGTGCCAGTTCCATCACCTGCCCGCCCGCTTTGCGAATTTCCGCCATTGCGGACTTTTCCGCTTCTGTCGGCGGCGCCTTTTCTTCCGAATACGCCATCGAACCGACGAAACTACTCATCACCAGACACAGACCAACGGTACGAATCATCGTGGCAGACTCCTTGTTGATGGCACGAAAGGTTGGCCAAACACTGCAGGGCCAATGCCTTTTCACAATGAGGAAGGGAGGTTTTGGAGCCGCGACCGTGAGGGAGCGGCATTTTACTGCACGTCAACCGCTCCCTCACGGTCGCGGCTCCAAGAATCGTCCCCTGAAGTCTAACAAACCGGCAACGTGAAGGTGTAGTCTCCGCCGTTCTGGGAACGCTGATGAAGGAAGGTTATACTGCGACGCACCTCACTTCGACTCGTTTTCACGAGATCCATCATGTCGCGTTCCTGCTGGCTGATCGTGCTTTCACCGTTGATTTGGCTGTGTACTGCGCGTGACGCGCTGGCCGGGATGCCTTCAGCCCAGTTGGTGCTGACCGAATTGGGAAAGCGACGGATCGAGGAAGTCTCTTTCTTCCTCGTCGGCTTCCTGTTGATGTCCGCTCTCGTTCAGTGGTTGTGGAATTACTTGCAGATGGAAATCCCCAGCCTGCCGCGACTGACTTATCGTCGAACCGTGGTGCTGATGCTGTTATGGGGGCTGGTGATGACGGTTGTGTTGACTCTGATTTCGGGGGCACGCGAATTGATGACCCCCGCTGCATGGGAGCCGGACGGTGTCACTCACAAGCTGAAATCCCGGCCGTCGGCTCAGCCAACAGACCTGAATTTGCAACGACGGGCGAAACTGGAAGCTCTGCGAACCGCCCTGTGGCAGTTCGCCGCCACGCGCGAAGGTCGATTTCCCGCGGAAGACGAACTGACTTCCATTCCAGTCGAAACGTGGCTTGTTCAGGCGGGCGGGACCATGAAGTTCATCTACGTTGAGGGACTCTCCGCCAAGTCTGCGGAAACAATCCTGGCCTATGAACCTGAAATCTACGATGAGGGCCAGTTGGTGCTGATGACATCCGGAAGGGTCGCAATGTTGGCCGACTTTCCCGTTGCAACCAAGTAGCCTTGCGTGAAAGCGATCGCCATGACCACCAAGTCCTGGATCATTCAAGGGGGCATCCTGTTCGGCGTGCTGGTCGTGTTGTCGTGCATCGGAATTCCAATTCTGGACCTGATCCTCTTCGCGGCCGTTGCGTTCGGACATCCATTGTTCTTCGGCTGGTTCCTGTTTCTGGAACGTGTCGTGCCCGCCATTCGGTTTGATGGTCAGGGTTTGCTGCTGGCGCTCGCCACGACGGGACTTCTGACGGCGCTGCTGCATGTGCAGATTCGGAAATGGCGCATGTCCAATTCCCAGTCATGGCGATTGTCGGCAACTGCTGCGGCTGTCGTCGCCGGGTTGGGATGCTGTATTGCGGGGATCTGCCTAGTCGGCATGATTCACGAAATGTTGTGGATGGCCCGCGCGGATGAACCCGTCACACGGTGGGTCGGTGGACGGGAGGCGGGCAGACGCACGCAATCCAAAAACAACCTCAAGCAGATCGGCCTGGCGCTTCACAACTATCATGATTTCGCCGCGTCATTTCCGGCGGGAGGGACGTTTGGCCCCGGCGGCAAGGGGCGGCATGGCTGGATGACGTACTTGCTGCCTCATGTTGATCAACGTCCGTTGTATGATCAAATCGACTTGAATCGGTCGTGGAATGATCCTGGCCAGCGAACGATCTTTGAGACAACGATCCATGCGTACCAGTATCCTCAACGTCAACCACCCACAGCCGACGGATACGCCACAGCCGCCTACGCCGCGAACCCGCTTGTGGTTGGCCCGGAACGTGGACTCAGCATTCGTAACATCACCGATGGCACGTCAAACACCATCGCTGCGGGCGATGCCAGCGGCAACTTCAAGCCGTGGGGACATCCGGCAAACTGGCGTGATGTCCGGCTGGGAATCAACAAATCGCCCGATGGGTTCGGCAGTCCGTTCAAGGGAGGAGCTCATTTTCTGATGGCCGACGGGACCGTGAGATTTGCCAGCGAAAACATCGACCCGCAAATCCTGCAGGGACTGGCGACGCCAGCCGGCGGGGAACCGTCCGGCGAGTTCTGATCGAGTCTTTGGGAGAGGACGTGCTTTTCGCGCGCTCCGAGTCAAACGACGCTAGGGGTCAGGTGTCCGATAATTCGAAATTGGCCGGAACTGTGCTGTCCTTGCAATTGCGCCTGCCCACCGGCCAATTTCGAATTATCGGACACCTGACCCCGGACTGTGCGCGGCTCCGAGGAGGAATGCGGCACACGCGCCGAATGGACGCGTAGTCGCTACAGTGCTGCCGCTGTTTCTGTATTCGCCATCTGTCGCATTGGAATCGCGAGCATGCCTGACGAACCCGTTTCGCCGGTTCCGTCACATCCGACGCTCCCCCGCATTCTGGGGCTGTTCGATGCGACGATGATGGTCGTCGGATCGATCATTGGCTCGGGGATTTTTCTGAAGGTGGGCAACGTCGACAAGGAACTGCAGGCATATGGGTTCCTGCCAATTCTGTCGATTTGGATCGGTGTCGGGATCGTCACACTGTGCGGTTCGCTCGCCCTGGCCGAATTGGGGGCGATGTATCCGCAGGCAGGGGGCCCGTATTTGTACCTGCGCGAAGCCTATGGCCGTCTACCCGCGTTCCTGTGGGGATGGACCGAGTTCTGGGTGGTGCGAACCGGTTCGGTCGGGGCTCTTGCCTGTGCGACCGTGATCTATTTCACGGAGCTTGTCCCGTTGCCGATCTGGGCGCAGGGTGCCCTGGCGATCGCCATCGTGATCGGACTGTCGGTGACCAACATGATCAGCACTCGCTGGGGGGCGAGCGTTCAGAACATCGCCACCGTCGCCAAGGTTGGGTTCCTTGCCGGTCTGATTCTGCTTCCCTTCCTGCTGGTGAAAATCGAGCCGGGAAACCTGCAGCCGATGTGGGGGTCCGGGCCTGAAGGAGCCAGCAGCCTGAGCTTCTGGAAGGCGATTGGTGTCGCGATGATCGCCGTGCTGTGGCCCTACGATGGCTGGATCAACCTGGGTCCGGTGGCCGAAGAGATCCGCGAGCCGCAACGCAATGTCCCTCGAGCACTTGCCCTGGGACTGGGGATTGTGATCGTCGTCTACGTCGGTGCGATCCTCAGTTATCACCTGACACTGACAACCAGCCATCTGGCGGAAAGCGCGACTGTCGCGGCCGACGTCTTCGCGAAACTATTCGGTTCCACCGGGGCCAAGATCGCGGCGCTCGGCGTGATGTGTTCGACGTTTGGAGCCACGAATTCCAACATGATCACCGGGCCACGGATTTATTTCGCCGTCGCTCGCGACGGCCTGGTTCCGCGCTGGGTTCAGCAGATCCATCCCACGCGGCAGACCCCCGCCAATTCGATCCTGCTGCAGGCGGTCTGGACGATCCTGCTCGTCGTCTGGTTCACCTTTCAGACCATGTTCCCTTCGTCTTCTCAAGAATCCGCAACCGCCCCAGACAACTTGAAGGGAAACAGCACATCGGTGGAATCGGCGCGGTCAGACGTGAAGGCTCCGCCTGCCGCCGACAAAAAGCCGCCAACTCTTCGAGAAGCCTTCGATGGCCTGACCGATTCCGTCATCTGTGCCGGCCTGATCTTCTACAGCCTGACGGTGGCAGCGGTGTATGTCCTGCGGTTCAAGCAGCCAAATCTTCCGCGTCCGTACAAGACCTGGGGCTATCCGATCACGCCCGCACTGCTGCTCATCGCCTATACCGGAGCTTTTTGCAGCCTGATCTACGAAGAATCGACAAAAAAAACACCAGGACTGAACAAGACCGCAGGAGTCCTCGCCCTGATCGCCGCAGGTGCGGTGTACTACTGGTGGGCGTCGCGGAAGTGGGGAGTGGCGAAACAATAACGAATGGCGAATCAGGAGTCAGAGCTTGTGAAGGATTTGATGGAGAGAAGAATTCGGTAAAAAATGAGGGGGTAAAAAATGAAGACAGAAGCACGTTTTCCTTATTTCTTATTTTTAACCCCCCATTTTTTACCAATTCCTCTTCTTTCCTAATCCTTTTCAATTGATTCACACACCCTCATGAGTCAGGACAACCTATTACCGCGTCGATACTCGTTTATTGCTGATCACTTTTTTTCTCTCGTTACATTTCGCTCATCACTCTCATGCCGCCTCTCCTCCACATCGTTCTTTTTCAACCCGAGATCCCGCCGAACACGGGCAACATTGGCCGGACCTGCGTCGCCGTGGGAGCCAAGTTGTGGTTGATCCGACCGCTGGGGTTCAGCCTGGACGAAAGCCAGCTTCGCCGCGCGGGACTCGATTACTGGTCGTATCTCGATTACGAGATCGTCGACAGTTGGCACGAGGTCTTGCAAAAACTGCCTGGCCATCGAATCTGGTGTGTTGAAAATCCGGCGGCCCGAACGGTGTGGGAAGCCGATTTCTCTCCGGGCGACATCCTGCTGTTCGGCCGAGAGACGACCGGCCTTCCGCCAGCGATCGTCGACGACTTGCGGGCGTCGACCATCCAGTTCCCGATGCGGTCGGAAGTCCGCAGCCTCAATCTGGCGAACACCGTTTGCGCGGTGGTGTACGAGGCCGTTCGTCAGTTTGGCGGGCTGCCCGTAAAGAATGGCTGAAACAGGTCGGCCACGCGACACGAAAAGCCGGGGATTACCTCGGCGCCATCGAGAAGATCATTCTCCGTGAGAACGACGATGTTTTGGAGCGACTGGTAGACCGTGACAGTTCGACTTCGCGGACTGACAACCCACAGCAGCCGCGTACCGCCGGTAAGCCAGTCTTCTGCTTTGGCTTCCACTTCCGTAACCGTATCGCCGGGCGAGACCACTTCGACAGCCAGGTCCGGTGCTTCCGGAAAGTACGTTGTTGGAATCCCGATTCGCTCGATCCGTTCCCGTGTCACGAAACTGACATCGGGACCTCGAACCGTATCGGGACGGCGAGACAGAATGAACCCGGTCTCGGCACCCAGCACCAGCCCCAAAGCATTCCGGTTGACAACTTCCGTCAGCAGCGAACTCAAACGGTTGATAATCACTCCATGCTGGAATCCCGCCGGACTCATTTCTTGCAGTCTCCCCGCGACAAGTTCAAACCGATGCCTGCCGTGATTCATGCGAAACAGATCTTCGGCTGTAATCACTTTTTCGATTGGCGGCTCATCAACGATTGTACTCATGTCTCACTTCATTCCTCGTTTAACCGCGTGGGCATCGCCCCGCGCGAGAGCAAAGGCAAGTAGTGCGAAGTACAAATGGGAAGAGGTGCTTTGATTCATCCGCATTTCATTTTGCACTTCAAACTTTGCACTTGTCACTTTGCACTGTTCCTCTTCCTCAACCGCGCGGGGCGGTGCCCACGCGGTTAAACGAAGAGGGCTTGCGATCGCTGCAAAATCGACTTACCTTGCTGAAAGATTCCTCGTCCATTCTACAAGGACTTCCCGCCATGACCAGTACCGTCGAAAAGCGTTTGTCTGAACATGGACAACTGATTCCGCACGCTCCCGAGGCCATTGGCTTCTACGTTCCCGTGGTGCGAACAGGCAACCTGGTGATCACCAGCGGGCAGTTGCCGATGGTTGGCAAGGAACTGATGTTCAAGGGGAAGGTTGGCAAGGAAGTTCAGGAGGATCAGGGCTTTCATGCCGCCCGGATGTGTGCCCTGAACGCCCTGGCCCAGATCAAGGCGTGCATTGGGGATCTCGATCGCGTGACGCGCATCGTGCGAGTCGAAGGCTATGTGCAATCGGCCGACGGATTCAGTCACCAACCCCAGGTCATCAACGGCGCTTCGGAACTGCTGGTGCAGGCGTTTGGCGACGCCGGCCGCCATACGCGCATCGCGGTCGGTGTGAATGAACTGCCGCTGAACGCGGCGGTGGAATTGGTGGTGTGGGCGGAAGTCCGGGACTGAATACCGAAGTTAAAAGTGAAAATGCAAAAGTGAAAAGGCAAAATGAGGACTCCGAATTTCATTTTGCCTTTTCACTTTTGCATTTTCACTTTTAACTTTGGCTGTTGCCCTCTCGAACCTACACATCCGATTCCGCCGCCGATGAAAATTCGCCCGCCCGCAGAATTGCCACTGAGACTGCCAGCAGGATCGGTGGATACATCAGCAGAATCGCGACGTGCTCCCACGGTGGGCTGTTGCCAATCAATTTCCCGGCTCCTTCCCTCATCCAGGGTGGAAGCTCCAATTCACACCACCGCATCACGAGTGCCATCAGATGCAGATGGACCGTCAGTTTGCTGATGACAGCCGGTACAAAACAGATCACCAACTCGAAAATCAGCGAATAAGCGACGGCCAGCACCAATCCGCGGCGCGGCATGACTGTTCCCAGAACCAGATACACAGCGGCAAAGGCGGGGGTGGACAGGCAGACCAGTCGCGTCATCCCCCACCAGATCTGCCAGCCATCGCTCGCCTTGCTGAGTGGAATGGCGATTGCCAGTCCCACAAGGACTGGCGGAATCACCCACGTCACCGCAGCCAGATATTTTCCCAGCAGCATGGCCGTGCCGCCGTTGGGGCGCACGGACAGGTAGACCCAACTGCGCCGTTCGAGTTCCGCGGAGATGACCGGGGTGACCCACAGCATCGTGCCCAACATTGACACGAGCATTGGACAGAGCGCAAACAGGAACCAGATCCAAAACTCTCGCGGGGTCAATTCCATCGATCCACCGCCAAATTCGATGGTGAACCGGATCAAGCCGATGATAAACACAGGAAACCCGGCCAGCACCAGCCACCATGCCATGCGCGGCACGGTCAGCGATTGCTTCCACTCGAACAGGAATACCGCTCCGACATTTCCCATCACAGTTCACCCCGGTGCATCTTCATCAGTGAAGTGAACAAAGCCTGCAACGACTCGTCCGCCGAATGCATCTCAGACACTTCAATCCCGGAACTCTTCAGCCAGCCCGGCAGTTGCCCGTAAAGCCGGGCCGGTTGATTGGTCGCGACAGTCACTGTGTCACCGGCAATCCGGACTGACTCCGCGGCACGCTCACGCAACAACAGCGAAGCCAGCTCATGTGGATTGGTGCACTTCAAGGCGATCTCGTTTGGCAGGCCGACCATCATCGCATGAACATCTTCCGCAGTCCCCGATGCCAGCAGTCGACCTCCACAAATCAACAGGAAAGACTGAGTGATCGATTCGATTTCGTGCAGGACATGGCTCGCAAACAGCAGGCTTTTTCCCAGACCAATCCAATTCAGCAATACGGTGGTCAGTTCGTGTCGTCCCACCGGATCCAGACCGCTGAACGGTTCGTCGAGGATCAGGAAGTCGGGATTGTGCGCAATCGCCTGGGCCAGTTTGGTGCGCTGCCGCATCCCACGCGAATAGCTGGAGATTGGCCGGTGCATCGCAGCCGTCATCCCGACCAGTTCGAGAGCGTCGCCAGCGGCAGCACCTGCCTTGACGGCCGTCATACCCTGCAGTTGCTGCAGATATTTCACCCAATCAAATGCCGACACGTGAGCATACAACCCTTCGGTGCCGGGGCAATATCCCAATCGTCGAAACAGCGCCGCGTTGTTGCGTGGAGACTGCCCCATCACTCGCACAGTTCCGAGCGTCGGACGAAGCTGGCCGGTGATCAGGTTCAGCAGCGTGGATTTGCCGGAACCATTCGGTCCCAGCAGTCCGTATGCGCCCGGCCCCAGCGTCAGCGTGAAATCGTTAACGCCGATCACTCTGCCGTATAATTTGGTGACGTTCTGAAGTTCGATCATCGACGCTTGTTTCCACGATCACGATTACTGTCAGTACTGCATCAGCAACAATTACACACGCATCGGCGCGGAAATCCTGTGATAGGTGATCCCCAGCGACGCCAGTGTCACTGCAATCAGGATTGCAGTGGAGATCAGCACTTCATTGAACGTGACAAACCCAAACACCCATTGCTGAACCCGTCCCAAGGTGTGATATGGCGACAGGTGAGTCCACGCCGACTCCTTGGGAATCATGGTCACTGTCGGCTGCCCATAATGGTCATAGTGGTGTGACGCGTACATTTCCTGGCTGGCATTGATGGCCAGGGCCGCCGAGACGGCCAAGTACGTGAACCAGCCCAAAATCCACACGGCGAACCAGGCAAATCCCGCATATCGGCTCTCATGCGTCAGCGACGAAAAACAAAGTGCCATCGCCGAGGTCGGGAGCATTAACACCAGCGACGCCCCCAGGATTCTGAGCGGCAAATCCCACGTGGCATAAACCACGCTCAAATTCGGTGACAGGAGGATTCCCAGAAGATACAACGCCAGCGCCGGAAGCGTGGAGATGAGAGCCAGATAGGCCCACAAGCTGGCCACCTTGCCGAACAGATACTCGGCGCGCGTCAATGGACGCGAGAAATACAGGAGAAACGCTCGCGAACGAATATCCTGCGAGATCAGTGGCGGGGCAATCACTCCCACCACCATCACCATCAGGACAGCCTGGGGACAACGAAAAAAAGAAAGCAGCAGCCAGGCCCAGACGGTATGACGACTGCTGTCGAGGTTTGCCGATTGGATGGCGTCACGTATTCCATCCCACTCGGATGTTCGTGGCATTCCGTAGATAAACGGAAGCAGGAACTGCCGCCACCCTGCATTATTTGCCGCCTGCTCCCAGACAAAAATTCCGGCTCCAAACCAGATTGCCGGCAGCCAGGCGCAGACCAGCATTCGCCGCAGCCAGCGGCTTTGCCAGGCGCGTCGCACGCCTACCGAAGTAATCACCCACCACCGCATCCAGCCTGGCACCAGTTGATCGGACCAGCCGCGATATCCCAGATTGTTCACGCCCCGGCTGGACGGAACACTTGTCAGGTCCGATCGTGCACTCAGAACCGTCGTCGGGCCTTTGGATGATTCAGTCACTGGAACCTCCAACCCGAACCGCATTCAGGAAGATTTCTTCGAGCGAATTTCGCGACGGAGTCATCGAACGGACGCCGACTCCACAGGCACTGGCGGCCTGCCAGACCTGCGGAGCCAGTTGATCGGGCGCCCCGACCAGCACCAGGCCTCCATGCGTTCGCAGTTCGATGCCAATGCCGCGCTTACGAATCGCTTCGACGAACCGATCCGACTCCCCCAACAGTCGCACTTCCAGCGACGGCTTTGCCGGGCGGCTCAGTTCGGCCAGAGTGTCCGCGACCTGGACCTTGCCCCGCGCCAGGATGACCACCGCGTTACTGATCGACTGCACATCAGGCAGAATGTGGGTGCACAGCAGCACCGCCTTGCCGTGGTCGCGGGCCAGCAGGCGAATGCGGTTGAGCATCACCTGACGCTCTTCCGGGTCCAGACCCGAAGTCGGTTCATCAAGGATCAGCACCGGGGGATCGTGAACGATGGCCTGGGCGAATCGCAGCTTCTGGCGCATCCCGGTCGAATAGGTTTCGACCGTGCGGTATCGCTCCTGGGCCAGCCCGCAGAAATCGAGGATCTCGTGCGCACGCCGCAGCGCTTCGACCGCGGGCAATCGCGACAGTTGGGCCACGAACTGCACACATTCCACGCCGGTCATGCCATGCAGGTAGCAGTCGTCTTCGGGCATGTACCCGACATTCGCCCGAATCTCACGATTCTGCCGACCCAATTCGAAGCCCAGCAGCCGACCGCTCCCGGACGTCACCTTCACCAGTCCGAGCAGAACCTTGATGAGTGTCGTCTTTCCCGCTCCGTTCGGCCCCAGCAGTCCGGTGATCCCGGACTCGATCTTCAAAGAGACATCGTCCAAGGCCCGAAACCGGCCGTAGTCTTTTGTGATCTCCACCAGATCGATCAGCGCGGTCATGAATGGGTCAATCGGCGAGCGGACGTGCGTGTCGGAAGAATCTTCTACGACATCCTGTCTGACAAGTGAGACGATTGCAATCGTGAGCGTTTTGAAATCAACGGTTCATGTCGTTGACGAGTCGTCACCGCTACGGCTGACGACGGTTATTAATGCATTGCGAACATCTGTTCCCCATTGTTCGCCATCGCAGAATGGACAAAGCAGTACGCCATCGCATCCCGCGAGTGCCAATTCCATGTGCATGGCGGGACCTCGAAGTGCATTCGAACTATGGA
>Ga0206999_10155_pt1 | contig 17409 bp, 12 predicted proteins | sample Alteio_BWMinCont_92_FD_153482 | JGI IMG/M metagenome (GOLD analysis project Ga0206999, IMG submission 153482) | Enriched cells from forest soil in Barre Woods Harvard Forest LTER site, Petersham, Massachusetts, United States -... | ecosystem: Environmental > Terrestrial > Soil > Temperate forest >...
GATTCATGGTTTTTCAACTACAGCAGTGTCCAGCCGATCAAAACACCGACGATTTCAAATCCGCCCCTGCGTGGAGTGCTGGCGTAGGCCCTCGTTGAAAGTTGAGGACAGATGTCTCGATCAGGTGACCTTCCAACCACGGGTAACCCCAATTCGTCCAGGGAAAAGTTTAATGAGAAGGGAGAGATCATTCAGAGGAGACATTATGGCGCCAATGGAAAGGCGATAGTCAACATTGATTTCGATCACGATCACGGACCGGGGAAGCCACATGCCCACGACTGGGATTGGACGCAAGACCCGCCGATTCGCCTGCCGGGACGTGCACTGACATCCGCCGAAGAAGGGAATTGAAATGAATTCAAAAATAGTATCGCACAAAAACTTTGTGGCCGGTTGGATCGATAGTTCAATTCATGACTTCCTCGAAGTCTTGTCCCCGACCTTTGCCAGCACGGAATACGCGCTCATTACCTGTTTAGACAGCAACCCAAATCCTGCTTCCCTGCGAAGCAAGAGTCCGGAACTCAAGCCGATTTCGAAGAAACTGAAGAATCTGGGAACAGGACTACTACTGCCCACTAGGTTGTTGCTCGAAACCGATTCAAACAATCGTATTTTTTTTTGGATTTGACGAAGTCTGGTTCTTCCCAAATAAGAGTATTCAGCCGAAACCGCCGTTGCTTTCACTCGTTGGGCCATCGCGTCTGAATTCTGCAAAATTGAAAACAATTGCCGAATGGATGAAGGAAAACTCTTGCTCGTTGGCGTTAGGTGGTGGAGAAGGTATGAACTTTGTGGTTCAGGCACGCGGACTGGTGAGGTACCTACTGGGGTATTCCATTGAACAACCCGAACCCTCCCTGATTTCCAATTGAACGGTAACCTTCACGCATCCCACCGATGACGTTGATAAATGAATGGCCGCCAATGGAATCGTCTCGGTCAACGGGACTTTGGACTGACCGTCTGCTATCAATCAAACTGGTCGACATCGCGGGATTCGTGAAAGGTGCGAGTGAAGGTCAGGGGCTGGGCAACAAATTCGTGACACACATCAGCGAAGTCGATGCGCTCACGCCGCTCGACTCACCAGAAAAGTCCCGGGCCACAGTTTGATATTACAAGGACTCAAGTCGATGTCGTCACTTTCCCGAATGGGTCAACGGATTCTGACGCGTCGCGATTTCATGTTCGATGCCGCGACGGGAATCGGCGGGCTGGCGTTGGCTGCGTTGCTGGCCCATGAAGGGCGGCTGGCAGCGGATCAGCCGAAGTCACCCGCGCGTCCAGAGATCCGACCGGAAGCACCGCTTGCCCCGAGGTCCTCGCAGTACACGGCAAAAGCTTCGCGGGTTCTGATGATCTTTTGCTCGGGAGCCGTCAGCCACCTCGATACATTCGACTACAAACCGGAATTGGTTAAACGAGACGGACAACCTCTTCCGGGCGTCGACAAGCTGGTGACGTTTCAGGGGGAAAACGGCAATCTGGTCGCCCCGCAATGGGAATTCAAGCCGCGCGGCGAATCCGGCAAGATGGTTTCCGATCTGCTGCCCAATCTGGCCGAACTCGCGGATGAGATGTGCTTCATTCATTCGATGACGGCGAAGAGCAACACGCACGGCCCCGCCGAGAATCAGATGAGCACCGGATTTACGCTGGACGGGTTCCCCAGCATTGGAACCTGGGTCAGCTATGCGCTGGGTAGCGAAGCGTCGGACCTGCCCGCATTTGTCGCGATTCCCGATCCGCGCGGTGTCCCTCAGGCAGCCTCCAACAATTGGAACAGCGCGTTCCTGCCCGCGGTCTTTCAGGGAACCCCGTTCAATGCGGACAAGCCGATTGCCAACTTGAGCCGCCCGCCTGAAGTCTCTGAGTCTGCCGATCTTGCCACGCGAGACTTTCTAAAACGTTTGAACGAAAGGCACCTGCAGAAACATCCCGGCGACACCGATCTGGCGGCACGAATTGCCAGCTATGAACTGGCTGCCAAGCTGCAACTGCGAGCAGTGGAAGTTTCGGATCTCTCCGGTGAGAGTTTGGAAACGCAGACCCTGTACGGTCTGCACGACACGAACAAGACAAAAGCGGGGTTCGCGCGGAATTGCCTGCTGGCTCGCCGGTTGCTCGAACGAGGCGTTCGGTTCGTGCAACTCTTCAATGGTGCTTATGCGATGGGCGAAGGAGTTGGGAACTGGGACGGTCACAAGGCATTAAAGACGCAATACAGTGTCCACGGTCCGATTCTCGATCAACCCGCTGCCGCGCTGTTGCGGGATCTCAAACGAAACGGCCTGTTCGACGACACGCTCGTGGTTTGGGTCACCGAATTCGGCCGCATGCCAACCTTTCAGAAGGGAGCCAGCGGTCGCGATCACAACCCGAAGGGGTTTACTTGCTGGATGGCCGGCGCGGGAGTGAAGCGAGCCTTTTCATACGGGGCGACGGACGACTTCGGCCACATCGCGGTGGACAGGATGGCCACGATCTACGATTTGCACGCAACGATCCTGCACCTGTTGGGGTTGGATCACGAACGGCTCAGTTTCTACCACAACGGCATCGAACGCCGCCTGACCGATGTTCATGGTCATGTGCTGACCGACGTGTTGTCATGACACTTCTTCAACATCGTCAACTTCAACTTCCTCTTCTTCGACGACGCGATCGGGGTCGGGACCCCGGCGGGGATTCAATCCCTTCTTGGCAACGAGATAGGTCAGGAAAGCATCGAGCGGATGTTCTATCAGGAAGATGAACACGGCGAAGACGATGCCCGCTTCCATATCCGGGCCCGCCAGGGCATTGATGGCGGCGATCCAACTGATGCAGTACCCAATCAATTCAAATGTCGCCATTCCGTAGTGCTTCATGCAGAAGTCACCCCACGACGGAAAAATCAGGCTGCGCAACGCGAGTTGACCGGGCGTCCAGTAGTCGGCACCGCAGCCCTTGCAGGCGAACTCGCGCACGGGGACAATTTTGAAGCAGTGTGCGCACAAATTCTCGCGGGACTGTGAAACACCGGGTTCAAATCCCAGCCGCCGATACGCTTCGATCGCCTCTTGAAAAATGACCGGCATTGCCTTGCGATCACGACGGGAAAACCCGGTGAACGTCAGCTTCTTGCGATCCTGCAGCGTCAAATTCAAAACACCCGTCCAGCTTGGCTTGAACGTGTCGATCTCGCTGTAGTAGATGACCCAGAAAGTCTCCTTCGGCTTGCCACTGCCGTTGGAGCGCATCATCAGCAGGCGCAGGTTGGTCAGGACAAACACTGTCTGGTTCAGGAGCGTCGCCCACAGGGCTCCCATGAAGTACTGTTCCACGAACGAATGTTGCACCCCCTTCGCGATGTACAGAACCTCTTCGTTTGCCAGCAGCATCTCGGCCAGTTGCGGCCCGACATTGTGGAGCAGCTTCGCCCGACGTTTGACTTCGCCGTTGCCTCCCCATCCGGACGTCTCGGCAAACACGGACTCCAATCGATAAGGGATCTCGGTATCGACTAGAACCTTTAGCTTCTGCAGCCGCGCCAAGACCTGCTCGCGCGCCGTGAGCACCGCTTCCGCTGCCATGCCGGAGCCTCTCCGATTGAATTTCTTGCGAGCACTGCGACTGTGCAATTGGTGCCGTCGACAGACGACGGGGGTCGACGACAACGTGCTTGATCCGCTGATGCTTCCCAGTACAAGTCAGTTCCCAAATGGCATCGAGAACCGTTTCATGGGGGACGCCGGCATCGACGCGGCCATTTCCGCGAAATCGGTGACCAGTTGCCCCGGAACGGTGATTTGCATGTACATGCGTGAGCCGGATTGCGAGAACTGGATCGAATTCATCACCTGCTCGGTGCCATTCATCATTTTGAGGATTTGGTCTTTGTTGACTCCTGGCATCGCCGGCATTTGTCCAATTTGCGATTTTGACTTCGCAATTCCCGCCTTTCCCGTTTCCAAATCAGCTTTCGCCTTGTCCAAGTTCTTTTTGGCGACGTCGGCATCCTTGAACAAAACGTCACCATTCAGACGAATATCGGAAGCGGCATTGGCCCGGAACAGCAACCTTTCGGAGCGTTCTCCGCCGAACCCCGAAAATGGATTGCTGGAACTGCTGGTCGAATCGGTGATGGCCATCACCATGTGGTCGCGATAGTTCCGTGCGAAGGCAAACTTCGCCGCCGAGGGATTTTTCTTGCCGCGATCGATCAGGGCCTTGATGGCGGTCTCGGGACCCCGGATCAGCGTCTTCGGGTCGGGAAGATAGACCACCGTCATCGCGTCCTTCTTCAGGTACGAAGCTGTTCCGTGAGACACCTGTTTCATTCCCTCCGCAGCCGTCAAGCCTGCCGAATCAAATGGCTTCTTGGCCCGGCTGACCATGACTGCGGCGTTTTGATTGTTGCCGGGGGGCATGCCGACGATCACGTGATCCACATCATCCGGACCGAGTCCTACGTTTTTGGTCATTTCCTCGGCAAAACTCTTTCCGGCCGCCGAATTCTTCAATCCCTGGAAGACCGGTGCAGACCAGGCGTCATCGACCTGGAACTTGACGTATCCCTGGACATCCGTGGGGAGCCAGTCGAGATCGCTGGAACCATCTCCCTTGGTCAGCGACATGATGGCAAAGCCGCCGCCGCCGAGGACCAGCACGGCCACCAGGACAATGGCCAGGATCTTCACGACCTGCCCCGAATTGCCGCCCCCTTTGGACTTCTTCTTCGACTTCTTCTTGCCGGAACGCAACGAACGAGACCGCTCCCTGGGCGCATCGCCGCCATCAGAATCTTCGTCTTCGTCGGGCAGCGGACCGTAGTCATCCGTGTCGACATCCATGAAGCTCAGGTCGTCGTCGTCCGACTCCGCTTTCTTTTTCGCGGGCTTCTTTTTGGCGGACGCTGTTGCGTCGGCCGCCACCACCACGAATGCTTCAGAGCACTTCGGACATTTGATCTTTTTCCCCTCAAGATCGGGATTCTTCAGCTTGAGATTGGCACCACAATGGTCGCAAACTGTGCTGAGGGACTCGGTCATGACAAACCTTGGCAAATGGAAGTGGACTTCGGAGGATGTGACGCAACGGTGACACATTAGCGATTCGTCACCTGCGCATTCAACCCCTTGATGGAGGACAATCAACGCCGGGGGTCAGGTGTCCGAAATTCGAAATTGGCCGGAGCAGCGTTTCATTGCAATCGCGGCTGGCGACCGGCCAATTTCGAATTTTCGGACACCTGACCCCGGACCACTTGCGCTCCATGAAAAAATCGCGAAAACTCCAACGATGGACGGCGAAAACGGTCTGCGGGAGATACGATGTCGCAGCGACGGTCGCCGAACTCGTCGGACTTCGGCGACGGCGTTACAAGCTCCTGAATTCTTGCGAATTCAGCTACGGGACTGGGCAGGAGGCTACAAATGCTGATGCGATTGGCGTGTTTGTTCGTGATTGTTGCGTTGTGTCTTTTGTCATGCGGGACAGCCATTGCCGATGACACGCCGAAGTTTCCAGGGCCGGATGAGGGAGGGTACCTGCTTCCGAACGGATGGCGAGTCACTCCGGTGGGGGATCAAATCCTGCTGACCGATCTGCCATTGAACATTGTTGTGACGTCCGATGGCAAGCACGCGATTGTCACGACGAACGGCTACAACGCTCACGAGATCAGCTTGATCGACTTGGAGGACAAGAAGCGGATCGCCAAGGCGGCGGTGCAGCAAAGCTGGTTTGGGGTCGCGGCAAATGCGACTCAGCAACGACTGTGGTGGTCGGGCGGCGGCGATTCGGTGTTGCATTCGTTCGACTTCACGGACGGAAAGCTGGTGGCGGGGCCGCAGCACAAGCCCGAAAAACCGGTGGATGCCGCGGCGGCAAAGGCCGGAACGGGTGAGCCGGACGGGTTTCGCACGGGACTGTGCTTGAGCAACGATGGAACGACTTTGTATTCGCTGACGATTCTCGCACGCGGGGGCAGCAAGTCGTTCGCGTGGGGCGACGCGACTTCCGATGGGGCAACTGGAGGAGTGATCACTGCCATTGACCTGAAGGGAGTGACCCCGCCGCTCAGTTTTGCCTGCGGCGTGCGGCCGTACGATGTGGTCCTGGGGCGCAACGGCCTGCTGTACGTGTCCGACTGGGCCATGCGTCGGATATTGGTGGTCGAACCAAAAACGCTGCGCACGGTCGCCAAGATTCCCGTCGGCGAGCATCCCAACCAGATCGTGCTGCATCCGAAAGACGACCGCCTATTTGTGGCGTGCGCCTCGAGCAATTCCGTCAGCGTGATCGACACTGCGGCCGGGACTGTGCAGGAAACGATCTTCACAGCGCTCTTCCCGCAGTCTCCCGAGGGGAGCACACCCGATGCTCTGGCCATCACTCCCAACGGAAAGCTGCTGTTCGTGGCAAATGCGGACAACAACTGTGTTGCCGCGATCGACGTGCGGGTACCACGTCGCAGCCAGGTGCGAGGCTTCATCCCGACAGGCTGGTATCCGACGGCCCTGGCCGTCACACCCGACAACGAACATCTGCTGGTCGGTGTGGGCAAGGGAAATCAAACTCGTCCGAACCGCGCGGCCGACGACAAGCTGGCCGAGGCGATGAAGAAGAAGCCCGAAGAAGGGGGATACCGCCGATTCCCGTTCCCCTACATCGGCACGACGCTGTCCGGTGCCCTGTCGATCATCGAATTGCCCGAAGAGGATGACGATGACGATGATGATGAAAACAAGAAGGCGGACGCGGCGTGGACGGCCTGGACCGACCGCGTCTACCGCAACTGCCCCTACTCGGACAAGCAACTGACCCAGGCCCCATCAAAACGGCAGACAGCCATCCCCACCAAGATTGGCGATCCGTCGCCGATCAAGCATGTCATCTACATCATCAAGGAAAACCGGACGTACGACCAGGTGTTCAGCGACATCCCGCGCGGCAATCGCGACCCGGATCTGCTGATGTTCGGCGAGGCAATAACTCCGAATCATCACAAGCTGGCCAACGAATACGTTCTGCTGGACAACCTGTACTGCAACGGCCACGTTTCGGTCGACGGCCATCCGTGGTCCACGATGGCGTACAATACCGACTATATTGCCCGCAACTGGGCGCTGACATATTCCAAGCGGATCGGGATCGATGACGATGACGACGGAGACCTGACGAACGCTCCATCGGGTTACATCTGGGATTCGTGCAAACGGCACGGACTTTCCTACCGGAGCTATGGTGAATACGGCGGCCGAGTCAGCGAGCCGGACGGCACGTTTCGCATGGAAGGCCGCGTCCCCGGCCTGCTGGGACACGTCGCGCCGAAGTATGGCCTGCCGGTTCTGCCCGGCAAGAAGGTTCGCGACACTGACCGCGTCGAACAGTTTCTGGAAGAATTTCGCGAGTACGAGAAGAACGGCAACCTGCCGAGATTCATCGTGATGAGCCTGGGTGAAGATCACACCGAAGGAACAAAGCCCGGCGTGCCGACGCCGCAGGCCTGCGTGGCCAGCAACGACCTGGCCCTGGGCCGGCTGGTCGAAGCGGTCAGCCGGAGCAAGCTGTGGAGCCAGATCGCGATCTTCGTGATCGAAGACGACGCCCAGAACGGCCCCGACCATGTCGATGCGCACCGCACAGTCGGCCTGGTCATCAGCCCGTACGTCCGTCGAAAACACCTCGACAGCACGCAATACAGCACGGCCAGCATGTTGCGCACGATGGAACTGATCCTCGGCCTGCCGCCGCTCAGCCAGTTCGATGCATCCGCGAACCCGATGTTCGAATCGTTCACGGACCAGCCCGACCTGACGCCGTACAAATCGGAACCCGCCCGCGTGGACCTGGACGCCAACAACCTGGTCACCGCCTACGGAGCCGAGCGGTCGAGCAAGATGGATTTCTCAGAGTACGACCGGATCGATGATTTCGAACTGAATGAAATCCTGTGGAGATCGATCAAGGGGGTGGATGCGCCGCTGCCGCCAGCCGTGCGAAGAGCGATCGCATTCAAGCCGGTGACGAAATAGAAACCGTTCAGGGGTCAGATGGTTCACGCCAGGATCTTGGTAATCGGCTCGCCTTCGTTGGCGATTCGGAACGGGCGGCCCTGCTTGGAGTGAATTTCCTGCTTGTAGTCCAGACCCATCGCCGCGGCGATTGTGGCGTTGAAGTCGGTCACATGGGCGGTGTCATCGGCGACGTTTTGACCTCGTTCGTCTGATTTGCCGTAGGTCATTCCCCCCTTGATGCCAGCGCCCGCCAGCACCAGCGAGAAGGCCGCCGGGTGATGATCGCGGCCGCCCCGTTCGCTGATCGTTGGTTTGCGACCGAACTCGGTCGCCAGCACCACGAGCGTGTTTTTGATCAGACCCGACGCCGTCAGGTCCTCGATCAGTGCGGACATCGCGCGGTCCAGGTTGGCACCGACGGATTTCATGGCCTTGTCGCCGAAAATGTCGTTGTGCATGTCCCACCCGCCCAGCGACGTGTCGACCCAGCGAACGTCCTGCTCGATCAACCGGCGGGCCAGCAGCACCCCCTGGCCAAAACTGTCGCGCCCGTATTTGTCGCGAACCGCGTCCTTTTCCTTGTTCAAGTCGAAGGCTTCGAGATCCTTGCTTCCCATCAAAGTGATGGCCTGCTTGTAGTATTCGCTGTAGGCTTCCACCTGCTTCTGCGGGTACTTGGAGCGGAATTCGGCGCTGAATTTGTTGATCAGGTTCATCCGTTCATCGAATTGCCCCCCTTGGAGATACTTGGGGGCTTCGGTGTTCTTCAATCCCAATTTGGGATCGCCGACCGGCACCGGTGTGAATTCCGGCTCCAGATAGCCCGACCCGGCATTTCGCTCGCCGAGCCCGATGGAAAAATAGTCCGGCAGAGTCTTCTTGCGCAGTCCCAGCAGCTTGTTGGCGAATGCACCAATCGCAGGATGGCGAATCGTGGCCAACTGACGATAACTGGTCTGCAACAGATAGGTCGCACCCCCGTGGTCGCCCGTGGTGGTGGTGGCCGAGCGGACAATGGCCATGTGATTGGTCAACTTCGCCAGGCCAGGAAAGTATTCCGCGATCTGAATGCCCGGAGTGGTGGTATCGATCGCCTTGGTCTCCCCCTGTTCCGGACGGCCCGGTTTGGGATCGAACGTGTCGAGGTGGCTCATCGCGCCGCGCATGCGCAGGTAGATGACGTTGGTCGCCTTCCCATTCGCTCGTCGTGGATTGGCTGGTGATTTGTCGGCACCCAGCAACGGGTTCCCAAACAATCCGCCACAAGCGACAACCCCCAGGCAACTTTGAGCCGCGTACGCCATGAACGCGCGACGCGTGTATTCGTCCCAGCCATCGCTTTGGAATGACATGTTGCTGTTCCTTTCATTGCACGTACAAGAACTCGGGGGTGTTGACCAAAGCCCAGATCACGTTGCCGTATCCCGCGTTGCCATGCTTTTGGATTTCCTGACGGGCCAGTCGCCGCTGATCATCGGACGGGCGTCGACAAAGTACGCTCAGGAAGACCACGTCGATCCGATCCTCGATCTTGTCCATCGAGGTGACGTTCTTGTACATGATGGAAGTTGGTTCGAGCAGACTGTGCGTGATCGGCCCGTTGAACATCTGCAGCGCCTGCAGGACGCTGCCATCGGTGTGTGAACTGCCGATTTCCTGGTGGTCTGACTGTCCAAATTCGCGCAGGAAGTGTCCTTCCGGCAACGGCAGCGGCAACTCGGACGCGCGAACCATGTTCAGCCCCTTGTATTCATAGGGCTTCAACCGCGACTTGTCGTTTTTGGTGTCGTTCTGGTGGGCCTTCTGAGCCTTCTCGACGTCCTGAGCGGTCGCCTTCGACAGATCGAGCGTAATCGTCTGAGCGTCGTGGGCCGCGGGTTCGCGGTGATATTCGCGCGGATCGTGGAACGAGGCGAGCGTCACAAACGAGTCCCAGGCCTGCTCGGCCGTCATCCGGCGCAGAATCGGACCCGGGAAGTGATACTCCTCGCCCGGCTGAACTTCCTGGTGAGACGCCTCGCGCTGATACGCCTTGGAATTGAGGATGATTCGCTGAAACTCTTTCAAGTCGAAGTTGACCCGAATCATTTCCTGTTCCACGTACGTCATCAATTCGGGGTTTTCCGGAACCGTGTCGTTCTTGATGTCGTCGACCGGCTCAATCTGTCCGGCGCCGAAGTATTTCTTCCACATCCGGTTGGCGATCGTCCTGGCGAACCGGGGGTTTTCCTTCGAGGTGACCCATTTGGCGAATGTCACGCGCGGCGATTCACCCGGCTTCACTTCCATGGCCGGTTCGAACAGCACGTGCGGCTTGACTTCAGATTCGGGTTTGCCGTCGTCGTAACGATAGTCTTTCGGCAGCTTGAGCACCTTCTTTGCGTTCTCGCCGACGACCAGCAGGTTCGCGCCCAGTGACTCGCGGAACTGACGCATCGCGTTTTGGTTGGGGTTCTTCTTGATCTTGTCCAAATCCGCCATCAAGACCTTGGCATGATCCTTGCCGGCCGCCTGTGGCAACCCCTGCTTGGTTTGCAGGCCGGTCGTGAACGCGGCGATCTGGTAGAACTCTTTCTGGCTCCAGTTTTCGAACGGATGATTGTGGCATTGCGCACAGCCGATCTGAGTGCCAAGGAAGATTCGGATGGTGTTGTTCACCGCGTCCAGCGGCATGTTCGAATCTTTGATGACGTAGCCGGTCTCGGGATGTTCCAGGTACTTCCCCTCGGCGGTCAGCATCTTGAAGACCATCGTGTCGAAATGAGTGTTCTCTTCGAAGCAGCGTCGCACCCATTCGTTGTAGCTGGCGGCCGACACCGTGCGGTCGAACATTTCATCGCGCAGTCGCAGGATGTCGGCCCATTGATTGAACATGTGGCTGGCATAGCCGTCGGTATTGAGCAGCGAGTCGATGACGCCGGACCGCCACTCGTCGTTGTTTGCCCGCCGCGTGGCGAGCATCGACCGGGCTTGCTGAAAACTGGGGATCGCCCCGGTGATATCGAGGAACACTCGCCGTAAGAACAGTTCGTCCGACAAATGAGCATTGGGCTCCAACTTGTGCTTGGCGAGATTCTGATCGACGATATTGTCGATCTTGGCTGCCGATTTGAGCACCTGCGGCCGTGACGACGGGTCGACCTTGGTCACCGCAATGATCCGTTGCGGGAACGATTCAGGTGCCGCCGGCTTTTTCGCAGCCACGGGAGCCGCCGCAAGTTGCAGCGATTTTTTGCCTCGCGGTGGCGCACCCTGTACGGACGATGCGACCCAGGCGATGACTGTGATGATCGCAACTACGGCTGGCAATGAACGTTGCATGCGCATGGCAAGTTTCCTTCGAAGGCGCTCACGAAGGAGTCCGAAAACAGAAAATGCTTTTCACCAACACTATTCTACAAGATCTAACCCGCAGAATTCACGAAAGTTTCCCTGAAGATTTCAGAAGGTGCCCCCTCGGTTCCATCAGTCGCTTTTCTCGAGCTTCCTTCAGGATGACTTCGGGGGCCACGTCGAAGACTCTGTGATCGTGGCACCCGCTTCTAAGAATCAAAAAGGCGATCACCCCGAGCGGCAGGGTTCCACTGGTTGAATTGCGGGCGCGGCAACTGTTTAATCAGACGCGTGCGGCAGATGATCGTTGAACCGCGTGGACACCGCACACGCGAGACACGAGGATTAGTGCAAAGTGAGAAGAGATTTGCTGAATCGGTATTTGATTTCGCACCTTACACCTTGCACTTCTCATTTTGCATTATTTCTTGGCTCTTGCGTCGCGCGGAGCGCTGTCCACGCGGTTAAATTAAACGATGATTTCCACGAAGACCAACAACAACCAGGAGTCCACACCGTGAAGAACTGTTCGACGAAAATGGCAGTCGCCCTCGTGTTCAGCCTTGTGCTGCCGGCTTTCGCGGCGGAAAAGACGCAACCCGTGCGGATGGGGAGCGGAGTGATGACCTTCGACACGGTGCCGGGTTGGGGCCTGACACCGGAAGGAAAATCGGCCGTGGGTCCGTGTCATGGCGGTGTCGTCGTCGACAAAGCAGGCAGCATCTACACAAGCACCAACCTGGGGGTCATCGTCTTCTCGCCGGACGGCAAGGTGATTCGCCGCTTCCTCGGAGACGAATACTCCAACATCCATGACATGAAAATTCGCCAGGAAGCCGAAGGCGAGTTCATATATGGCGCACGCAACAACAACGCCGAAGGAATCAAGTTCAATGCGGAATCCGGCAGCATCGTTTTAAAGCTCCCCTTTCCGGAAGCGTCCGGACTGAAGTTGACGAAATTCAGTCCGACGGCGATCACTGTCGCTCCCAATGGCGATATTTTCCTGTCCGACGGCTACGCGAGCAACCACATTTTCAAGTTCGACAAGACCGGAAAATACCTGATGCACTTCGGAACCAAGGGGAACGACTTGAAGGAGTTCAACACCGCTCATGGAATGACCCTGGATACTCGTTACGACCCTCCCCGTCTGTTGATCTGCGACCGCAATCACCAGCCCAAGGGCCGCCTGCTGCACTATAGCCTGAATGGAGAATTCATCGCTGAAGTCATCACCGGCCTGGGAATGCCGACGTCGGCCGCGGTCCAGGGCGACTACGTTTCCGTGCCGGACCTGGAAGGCCGAGTCGTCATCCTCGACAAGAGCAACGCCATCGCCGCAGTCCTCGGCGACACCCCGGAACCCGGCAAGCGGGCGAATTACAACGTCCCGCAAGACCAGTGGATCGAAGGGATCTTCAACGGCACTCACGGTTCCTCCTGGGACAAGGACGGCAACCTGTACGTCCAGGACTGGAATGTCTCGGGACGCCTGATGAAACTGGTGCGAGTCAAGTAGTCACTTCCAAGCCCCCCACTCCTGGTCATAGTAGTGAACCAGCGCCTGATTATTGAGCTGATTGATCTCGGTCTCGACCCGCGCCAGGTCCGGCGGAAGTTCGAACATGCTGTTTAGGATGTCGTCGTTCAAAAACCGTGATGTTCCGGTCAGGTTTGGAGAGAGTAAAAGCCGGTCGGGAATCGGACCGATGGCCGCCAGGACGAATCCCCATTCTCCGAATGTCGGCACCGGGGCATGGTACGGGCGGACATGAAAGCCGCTCGCTTCCAGTGTGCGGACGATGCACCAGTACGACTTGGGGGCGACCAGCGGCGACGTGCATTGGATGGTGATCAGGGCACTTTCATTCAACCGCTCGCGCAGCAATCGATAAAAGCGAGTGGAATACAGCTTGCCGATCGCAAACGTGCCCGGATCGGGGAAGTCGATGATGACGCCATCGAATTTGGAGCCGTTTGCCCGGCCGACCCAGATGAAGGCGTCCTCGTTGATGATGGACACGCGACGATCCTTCATGGACGACCGATTGAGTTCCCCCAGCGGCGGAAACCGGTCGGACAACGAGGTCATGCCGGGATCGATGTCAACCAGCGTCACTGATTCGATCGACGGGTATCTCAGGATCTCCCGCACGGCCAGGCCGTCGCCGCCACCAAGCACCAGCACGTGGCGGGGGGACTCAATCGGCGAAAGTGCGGGATGCACCAGCGCCTCGTGATAGCGGTACTCGTCCAGCGAATTGAATTGCAGGTGTCCGTTCAAATAGAGTTGAAACCCCTGTGCCGTCTTTGTCAGGACCAGTCGCTGGTACGCGGTCGATTCGGCATGCACGACGGGATGGCCGAACACGTTCTCTTCCGCCAGCGTCGTCAGGGCATCGGCCTTCAGAAACGCCGCGAACAACAGCCCGATCACCAGGCAGGCGCGGACCCGCATGCCAGTTAGACCGCGGCGGCTGAGCAGCGGTCGCAGCAAGTACGTTCCCCACAGGCCGACCACCGCGTTCAGCAGCCCGCACAGCAATGACGTGCGCACCAATCCCAGCTTGGGAACCAGGAAGATCGGAAACATCAGCGAGGCGAGCAGCGCGCCGATGTAATCGAACGTGAGCACGCGCGACACCAGATCTTCAAAGTCGAGATGCTCTTTCAGCAACCGCATCAGCAGCGGCAGTTCCAGCCCCACCAGCAAACCGATCGCGAACACGAAGCCGTACAGCACGACCCCGAACACCTCCACTCTGGAAAACGCGGCAAACAGCAGCGGAGCCGAAAAACCGCCCACCAGGGCGACGCCCAGTTCAACCTCAATGAAGCACCGAGCCAGCACGCGATCCGCGACGAATCGCGACACCCAGGCGCCCGCACCCATCGCCGACAGGTACAGTCCGATCACCAGCGAGAACTGCGTGACCGAATCCCCCAGCAGGTAACTGGCCAAAGTCCCCGCCAGCAGTTCATAAACCAGCCCGCACGTGGCGATGATCAGCACGTTCAGATACAGCAGCACCAGCGGCGCGCGGTTCATGTCTCTGACCCTTTTCCATGCCCCCTTCGAGCTTGTCTCGATGGAAGCGGGCTTCTGCACTACTTGGTCTCGCCCGACCCGGTGCGTAGTGCAGAAGCCCGCTTCCATCGAGACAAGCTCGAAGGGGTGCTGTGATGCTGCGCCCCGTGGAGGGCTTCAGCCAATGATCGCGGCCGCGATGATCAGCGACATGCCGATGATGACCGATCCGATGATGATCGCCAGCGCGATGTTCTGGTCCTGTTCGATCTCTTTGATCACGGAGAATGGCATCATCCGTTTCATGACCCAGAAGCACGACGCCAGGACCAGCACGCCGACCAGCGAAAAGACCACGACCGCCAGCAGGTGCGTCACGATGGTCTGCAGACTGCCGGGATTGCTTTCCGACGCGGCCAGCAGAACGCGAACATTTGCGAATGAACTGATGGAAAACACTATTTGCCTCCTCCCCCAAAGCCGCCGGAACTGCGGCCGCCATACGAGCCTGATGAATACGAGTGTCCATACGAACCCGACGAATACGAACTGCCGCCGTAACCGGTCCCAAAGCCAGGACCGGGCCATCGATTGACAGCCGCCGTGCAGAAGTAGCCGCATGTCGCCAGGCAGAATGCCAGGTAATACTTGCCGCCGGTTGAGATCTGCTTCATGCGTCAGATTCTCCTTGTTGATAGGGGCTGAAGTCGCTCACCTGCCATCGCCGGACTTCAAACTGGCGGTTCTGGAAGAGTGCGATCAGCGGCCAGGCCGAAACGGCGGCCATCGCCACCAGGAAATGGAACTGGCTGACCGGTTGAGTCACCGATCCCGTCGAAAACAGCAGATCCAGAACGATCAGCAGCACGATGAAACCAATCCACAGGACGACGATGTCATCTCCGAGTCGTGGGGCCGGCTGAATGGCCCCGACACCCCAGGCGGCGGGAAGCTCCTTCAGTCCAAATGCCGCGGCAAGAACGTCCTTCTCAATATAGGTTCCCAGCGAGATATTGAGTTCGCTTCCGGCGTCGGACGTGGTTTTTTCCAACGAAATCATGCGGGGCGGGGCGATGTAGTCAACAGACGCAACCTGCTCGCCCATCGTGACACGCCAATAGAATTCACCGATGACGTACCCCACATAGGCCGTTCCCCGGTCGAATATACGAAACTGCTGGCCCTGATAGATCACATGATCCGGAAATTCGTTGACGCTGGAGACCGGCACGGGTTCGACGAAACTCCAGTGCCCCCTGCTGCGGACCAGCCAGCGGAAGCCGATGGTGGGATTGCAGAGCAGATATTCGGTCCAGGAATACTTCTTCCCGTCTTCAACCACGTAGCGTTCCATGAATCCGATGACGGTGTATTCGACGTCGTTCAGTCGGCCAACCGAACCGAGCGGAATCAGCAGCCTTTCCTTGCTCTTCATTTGCAGCGTCTGCAGGTATTCCAGCTTTCCCTGCTGGCAGTCGAGCAGCGATTTGCAATTGGGGCAGCAGACGCGCAGCGTCTGATCGGGGGCATGCAGCGTCAACGGGCCGGCGCATTGCGGACAGTTGACCTGCAGCGCTGCGGTGTTGGCCCACGTCGGCGCATCGGCCTCCCACGAATCCCCTTTCAGCCCCAATTCGTCCAGCGCGACTTCGTGGCCAAGAAACAGTCGTGGGCCGGATGTTTCGTCGTATTCAATCGTCGCGAACTCACGATCCGGGCCATGCAGGTCGACGAAACGATGTTCCGCGTTTGGTCGAAACGCCCAGGGAATGTCTCCACCAGCCGATCGCGCGGTCGCGATTCCCGATTCGGCAACGACCAATGTCTTTCCGTCAGGCAATTGAAAGCGATGCCCCGGCGTCAGGGATTCGAAAGCAGGAAGTGGAGTGCTTTCGCTCAGACGTTTTTCCGTGGTGAGGTAAAACTTGCCCTGCGCGTAGGCCAGCCACCGGACTCGATCCGCAGGAAACTTCAGATACCACTCGTCCCAGACCCCGCCAGCCGGATGCTGGTACTGCACCTGCCCGACGACCTCGAATTCCTTTTTCTCGAACGTCCCCATCTGCCCGCGTTTGACGGGTGAATTGGTTTCAACCAGATCCGCAACCTTGCCATGGTCTTCGAGTCGCTTGTCAGTTCGAGCCACCACCGTATGGCAGAACTCGCAAACAGTCACCAGAGCGGTGCTCAGTTGAAACTCGACCGGCCCCCCGCACGCCGGACAATTCGCGACGCGCTTCTTCATGCGGGGCCTCGCGATGAACACGTCGGAGTCCAGTCTGGCAGAATGATCAGGAATCTGGAGATGTGCATTGTTTTTCTACGAACGTCTTCGCGACTTCTCGCCGGCTTCCGATGGATTTGAACCGCTCTCATGGACGGAACGAAGGCACAAGCGAAACGGTTCAAAATGAAATCGACAGATCTGCCCGACACAACTCCCGTTTTCAGGCTGAAATCCACGAACTGCAACTGCGGATGGCCCAGATAACGCAGATCAGAAGGAAGATCTGACGATTCTTCATCATCCCCTGTGTGCCATCTGCGTCATCCGTGGATTTCCGCTTGTTGTCCGACACAACTCCCGATTTCCAATTGGAATTTGAGGGAGACCGAGTTTGGAGTGCGAAGATTCATTTCCGTTTTGGTTTCTTCTGGGGCATGCTGGCTCGCAATTGTCATTGCTCCTGATCACAAATCTCAAATTGCCTGCCTCTTGCCGTGACAAATCGTTGCAACTGTCCGACACAACTCCCGATTTCGAGCTGAAATCTGCGGTTCGACCATGCGAATGGGACGCGGAGAACACGGAAGACACGGAAAACCAACAGGCGGCCGACCGCGGATGGCGCAGATAACACGGATCCGAAAGAAGATCTGAAGATCTCCACCATCCGTGGCATCCGCGTAGTCCGCAGTGAAGTTCTCTCTCTGTCACGCTCGGCTCTCCGATGCCTGTTGCCCCGATCTCAAATCTCAAATTTCAAATCTCAAATTGCCTGGCTCTTGCCGTGAGAAATCATTGCCGTTGTCCGA
>Ga0206999_10156_pt1 | contig 17316 bp, 15 predicted proteins | sample Alteio_BWMinCont_92_FD_153482 | JGI IMG/M metagenome (GOLD analysis project Ga0206999, IMG submission 153482) | Enriched cells from forest soil in Barre Woods Harvard Forest LTER site, Petersham, Massachusetts, United States -... | ecosystem: Environmental > Terrestrial > Soil > Temperate forest >...
TGGTGCTGGCCAAGGGGGGATCGATTACCCCCCACACCAAATTCAAGGCGGAAGTTTACATTTTGACCAAAGAAGAAGGGGGAAGGCATACGCCCTTCTTCAAGGGATATCGACCGCAGTTTTATTTGCGCACCACCGACGTGACCGGCGTAGCCGAGTTGCCAGCGGGCACGGAGATGGTGATGCCGGGGGACAACGTGAGCCTGGTGATTGAACTGATCACGCCGGTGGCCATGGAGAAAGGCTTGCGCTTTGCCATTCGCGAAGGCGGGCATACGGTTGGAGCCGGGACCATCGCGGAGATTGTGCAGTAACCAGGAAAAGCTGCGGAGCTTTGCTCCCCGCCGACAGCCGAGGGCGGTTGTCCCGGCATAAAATAAGCGCGGCTTGCCTTACGCCGCCAGTTCTTTCCTTCCGGAGATGCCGGGAGGGGTTAGAGAGATGAAACCGTGATTGGAAACGAGAAAATTCGTATTCGCTTGAAAGCTTACGACTATCGCATTCTGGATCAGTCGACCAGCGAGATCGTCGAAACGGCCAAGCGCACGGGAGCGCGGCTGGCGGGACCGATCCCACTTCCCACGATGAAGAACAAGTACTGCGTGCTGCGATCGCCGCACGTAGATAAGAAGTCGCGGGAGCAGTTCGAGATCCGCACGCATAAGCGGTTGCTTGATATTCTCGATCCGACGGCGCAGACCGTGGACGCGCTGATGAAGCTCGATCTGCCGGCGGGCGTGGATGTGGAGATCAAGGCGTTCGGGAAAGAACATAAGTAGGACACAAGCGCGGGCTGGCGCCCGCGGAACGAGCGGGCTCCGCGCGAGCAGATTCGCTCCCTAGCCAATAGCCGCTGGATCACGGCGAGCCACGCTGGGCATGGAGAAGGAAAAGGAAATGGCAACCAAGGTGGCGGGAATTCTGGGCAAGAAGGTGGGCATGGCGCAGCTGTTTGACTCGAAGGGCGACGTGCGTCCGGTCACGGTGCTGCAGGCTGGCCCCTGCGTGGTGACGCAGCACAAGTCGGCGACCCGAGATGGCTATGAAGCCGCCCAGATTGGACTGGTCGAGTTTGTGAAGGAGTCGCGGCTGACCAAACCGGCGCGGGGACACTTGGCGAAGCACAATCTTCCGCCGGTGAAGTTCATGCGCGAAGTGCCGCTGGAGGTTGAGGGAACGGCTGATGGGGATGGCTCGGTGAAAGTTGGCGACCGAGTGCTGGTCGAGATCTTCGAAGGCGAGCGATTCGTCGACATCGTGGGCATCAGCAAGGGGAAAGGGTTTCAGGGAGTGGTGAAGCGGCATCATTTTGGCGGTGGTCCGAAGTCGCATGGAAAAAATATCTTCAATCGGCATCAGGAACGGCTTGTCCAACTCGCGCGCCGGCTGCGGAATGTATTTGTCCACCGCCTCCATCAGCGCATCCACCTGCTTCTCCCACTTCTCTTCTCCGTTCAGCGCGCCCAGCGCCGAAACCCGCACCACCGGAACGTCGTCGCCGGGAAACTTGTAGCTCTTCAGCAACTCGCGCACTTCCAGTTCCACCAACTCCAGCAGTTCCGGATCGTCCACCGCATCGACCTTGTTCAGCGCCACCACCAGATACGGTACCCCCACCTGCCGCGCCAACAGCACATGCTCCCGCGTCTGCGGCATCGGACCATCCGTCGCCGCCACCACCAGAATGCCGCCATCCATCTGCGCCGCACCCGTGATCATGTTCTTGATGTAGTCGGCGTGTCCCGGGCAATCCACGTGCGCATAGTGACGATTGGCCGTCTCATACTCGACGTGCGCCGTGGCGATGGTGATGCCCCGGGCTTTTTCTTCCGGCGCGTTATCAATCGAGTCAAACGATCGAAACGTGTTCTTCGGATTATGCTTCGACAGTACCTTGGTGATCGCCGCCGTCAACGTCGTCTTGCCATGGTCAATGTGACCAATCGTCCCTACGTTGCAGTGCGGCTTGTTACGATCAAATTTCTCTTTCGCCATTTCTATCTCCTCGGCTTCAGTGCGCCGAAACTAAATCATCCCCGTCAGCTTCGTAATAGGCGCCAACGAATTCCTGTTTCTCGATCAGTTCCCCGACAATCTGCCGATCGAACCGCGCGAAACCTTCTCGGAAGCGCTCGCGAAACATCTCAAACCCGCGATGCCCCGTCCAGAAATCCCGCACCCGATACCGCCCATCGTCCGGTGACTCGCACTTCACATCGGTCACCAAATAACCCGCGGCCGAGCTCAGAAACCGTGCCCAGATTCCATCCCCGCGAAACACAATTTCAAACTCGGCCCGTTTTCCTGCTTGGACCCAGAACCTGCGGTCGACGACGAACCGCGGCGCTCGGAGTCACTTCGCCGTCCCTTGGACCTTGGCAATGATTTCCTCCGCGACCGAACGCGGAGCCTCCTCATAGCGGGCAAAGTGCATCGAGTATTCGGCGCGGCCCTGCGTCGAGGAACGCATGTGGGTCGCGTAACCAAACATCTCCGCCAAAGGAACGATGGCCTTGATCACCTGCGAACCGGCGCGGTGTTCCATGCCTTCGATGCGCCCACGCCGCGAACTCAGATCGCCCATGATCACGCCGGCATAATCCTCCGGCGTCACCACTTCCACCGCCATCACCGGCTCCAGCAGCACTGGCGAAGCCCTGCGCGCCGCCTCTTTGAACGCCATCGATCCGGCAATCTTGAACGCCATTTCATTCGAGTCGACGTCGTGATAGCTGCCGTCGTACAGCGTGGCCTTCACATCGACCATGGGATACCCGGCCAGCACTCCGCCTTCGAGCGCTTCCTGAATGCCCTGATCGATCGGCTTGATGAATTCCTTCGGCACTGAGCCGCCCACAATATCATTCACAAACTCGTAGCCAGTTCCCGGTGGCTGAGGGTCGAGATAAATCTTGGCGTGACCGTACTGGCCGCGTCCGCCGGTCTGGCGAATGTATTTGCCCTCGGCTTCGGCGTGTTTGCGGATGGTCTCGCGATACGCCACCTGCGGCTTGCCGACGTTGGCCTCGACCTTGTACTCGCGCATCATGCGGTCGACAATGATTTCCAGATGCAGCTCGCCCATGCCGCTGATGATGGTCTGTCCGCTGTCGGGATCGGTGTGAACTTTAAAGGTAGGATCTTCCTGGGCCAGGCGGCTGAGCGCCATACCCATCTTCTCCTGATCCGCCTTGGTCTTCGGTTCGACCGCAACCGAGATCACGGGAACCGCAAACGTGATCGACTCCAGAGCAATGGGATGATCTTCGTCGCAAATGGTGTCGCCCGTACCCACATTCTTCAATCCCACGGCCGCGCAGATGTCGCCTGCCAGAATCTCGCTGATCTCTTCGCGCTTGTTGGCGTGCATCTTCAGCAGGCGTCCAATGCGCTCGGTTTTGGTAGTTCTAACGTTCCTCACGGAATCGCCGGTCTTGAGCTGGCCCGAATACACGCGGATAAACGTCAGCTGTCCGACGAACGGGTCCGCCATGATCTTGAACGCCAGCGCGGAGAACGGCTCCTTGTCATCCGCCTTGCGCGTAATGCTCTCACCATTGTCGGGATTGATCCCATGCGTTTCCGGCACGTCCAGCGGCGAAGGCAAATAATCCACCACCGCGTCCAGCAAGGGCTGCACCCCCTTATTCTTGAAGGCCGTTCCCACCACCACCGGGAAAACTTTCAGGGCAATGGTCGATTTGCGCAGCGACGCGCGCAGCTCGTCCGCCGTAATCTCTTCGCCTTCCAGAAATTTGTGCAGGATTTCGTCGTCGTTCTCGGCAATACTTTCGACCAGCTGGGCGTGAAACGCTTCCGCTTTTTTCTTCAGTTCGGCGGGAATCTCTTCGGTGAGATATTCCGCGCCAATGGTGTCGTCCTGCCACACAATCGACTTCATGTTGATCAGGTCGATGACGCCCTTGAACTTATCTTCCTGGCCGATGGGAAATTGAATCGCGACCGGCTTGGCACTGAGGCGCTTGCGGATGGTATCGACGGCATGCTCGAAATCCGCACCCATCTTGTCAATCTTGTTGATGAAACAAATTCGCGGGACGCCGTACTTATCGGCCTGGCGCCAGACTTTTTCCGACTGCGGCTGCACGCCGTGCACCGCGTCAAACACCGCGACCGCGCCGTCGAGCACGCGCAGCGAACGTTCCACTTCGGCCGTGAAATCGACGTGGCCAGGGGTATCGATAATATTGATGCGAATGTCACGCCAGGTGCAGGTCGTGGCCGCGGACGTAATCGTAATGCCGCGCTCCTGCTCCTGCTCCATCCAGTCCATGGTCGCAGTGCCTTCGTGCACCTCTCCGATGCGGTGCGTCCGTCCGGTATAAAACAGGATGCGCTCCGTCGTAGTGGTCTTACCGGCGTCGATGTGGGCCATGATGCCGATGTTTCTACACCGTTCTAATGGAACTGTTCTGGGCACGACTTAACTCTTTCTCTTTTCGAATCTCTAAAATCGCTTTGGGCCGTTGGATTTTGGCACCGAAGCCAAACCAGCTCTGGATCAGCCAACCGCTAAGCGCCCGCAGCGGCGCCTCTACCACCGGTAATGCGCGAACGCCTTATTGGCTTCCGCCATGCGATGTACATCTTCTTTCTTCTTGATCGCCGCTCCCTTACCCGTGGCGGCGTCCAGCAATTCATTGGTCAACTTATCGACCATTCCCTTTTCCCCGCGGCCGCGCGCATAGCTGATCAGCCAGCGAATCGCCAGCGACGTCCGGCGGTCGGCATTGACTTCGACCGGCACCTGATAGTTGGCGCCACCCACGCGGCGGGTCTTGACCTCGAGCAGCGGCTTGGCGTTCTCGACCGCTTTCTTGAACAGCTTCAGGGCTTCATCGCCGCCCTTTTCCTGCACCTTCGCCAAAGCCTCATAGAAGATGCCCTCGGCGGTCGAGCGCTTGCCCTGCCACATCATCGAATTGATAAACTTCGTCACCAGATCCGACTGATAAACTGCATCGGCGGGAACGGTCCGCTTGGCGATATGTCCTTTACGAGGCATTCAGCTTCTAACTCCTGGCTCAAGGCTTCTGGCTCTGAGCTTATTGTCCACTCGGCACCAACCACTAGCCACTGCTCCTAGCCCTTCTTCGGCCGCTTGGCGCCGTACTTCGAGCGTCCCTGCATGCGGCCGGCGACCCCCACGGCATCCAGCGTTCCGCGAATCACGTGATAGCGCACACCCGGCAGATCCTTCACGCGGCCCCCGCGAATCAGCACAATCGAGTGCTCCTGCAGGTTGTGGCCGACGCCGGGAATGTAGGTCGTCACTTCAATTCCATTGGTCAGCCGTACCCGCGCCACCTTGCGCAAAGCCGAGTTGGGTTTCTTGGGCGTCTGCGTATACACGCGGGTACACACGCCGCGCTTTTGCGGACATCCCTGCAACGCAGGGCTGGCCGTCTTGTAACGGGGCCGTTTGCGACCCTGAGCCACCAGCTGGTTAAACGTAGGCACTCTCGGTTACTCCTTAGCGGCGAACCAACCTGCTTGTTTCGCGCAGGCAGCGCACAGCTCAATTCCTGCTCTCAAAACCTGCTGAACTAAGTTCTGCGGATCTAAGACGCGTATCCGTGGGCATGGTCAGCTTCAACACCGACCATTACTTCTCGCCGCGCAGCCTCGTCAGTGCAAGCAAACGCTGCAGAGATTCTGGATTCCTGCTCAGACTTTTACGCCGCCGACGGTGGCGCCCGGCCAAACTGCGGGGGCACTCCGTTTCGTCAGCCTTGCCCTGCATGTCCTTCCGCAATAGGGCGGGAGGCGCCGCAGGAACGTTTCAGCGAGGAAAGTTTCCGAACCTGCACTTCATCCGGAAACGCATTTCTCAATAGCTCGACTGCAAGTCCCCGGCCCAAAAGGCAGCAAAACTCACAGCACACAACAAGCTTGGATGTTCTCGCGGAACCAAACTACTATAGCAAGCGCGCGCGAACATCGTCAACCCGTGTTTCTGCATCCCACTCTTCGGACGATCGGGGGGACGATCGGAATAGGCGGGCTCGTGCCCGAATCGCGCTGCAACCGAATCCGAATCGCGCTGCGCTTGCTGATTCCGCCTCCAGCCTCTACACTACAAGTTTTCCAATTCATTCGATGGCACGTTCTCGGCAGTTTCGGAACGCGGAGCCAGAGCAATGTTTAAAGAGGGTTCATGGGTCGGTCGCTGTTGATGAGTAACACGCGTTGGAACCTCTTGCGCTTGACGGTTGCAATCCTTTCTCTCGGGAGCATCGGCGGCTGCGGCAAAGGCACTAAGGCTGGACCTCCACTGTTCCCGACCCGGGTGAACCTGACCCCCAGCAGCAACACATCCGTCAATTTAGGAGCTACTTTCAGCTTTACCGCATCGGCGCAAACCACCGCCGGCACTAATCTCGCCACCCCCTTCACCTATACGTCGAGCGATACTTCGGTTTTGAATGTCGCTCCCAACGGCGTGGCTTGTGCCGGCCACTGGGACGTCGCTTTCACTACCTGCACCCCCGGGGGCACAGGAGTGGTCACGGTCACGGCCTCCGCGCTTAATCAATCGAGTGTTCCAACCTTCGTATTCGTTCATCCTGTGATCGACAGCATCACCGTCACCGGCATTTTGCTGACTGGCGTCCCGATTCAGGAGCCTTGCCTCTCGCAGGGTCAGTCCATGACGCTGGAGGCGCACGCTTTCAGTCAGGGTTCAGACATCACTGCCGCCGTCGGTCCTTTTACCTGGTCCGCCCAATTCCCGACTGTGGTGAACCTGGTCGGGATCGTCAACACCGCTTATAACTTCCCCACGAATCGGGCCACTGCGGTCGCCGTGATTCCTGGAATGACGCAGATCTCCGCCTCGGCCAGCGGAGTTTCCAGTTCGTCCTTCCAGCAACCCCAATATCAGAACTCCCAGGGAACTTCCCCCGTCCTGGATTTCTTCGAGACTTGCCCCATCCAGAGCATCAACCTCGAAGTCGGCCTCCCCGGCTCTCAGCAAACCGGCCAAACCACTTTCGTCAGCTCCAAAGGAGCAACCTCGCAGACGGCCACGGCGGTGCTCACCGACGTGATGGGCAACACCTCCTTGCCCAACACCAATAATGGAATCATCCTCAGCAAAGTGCCTTTAACCTGGAGCGCCTCGCAACCCGGGGTTGTGGGAACCGCGGCCGCGTGCCTGCAAACCTGCGCACTTTCCACTCCCTTGCCGGGCGCCGGGTCGGTGACCGCTTCCTGCTCGCCCCCAACCTGCAACATCGGGTACCCCTTTGTCCCCCCTTCACTCTCCACGCCGGCCGCCATAGCCTCGTGCACCCAGTTCTTTCACGCGCAGTTTCCTCAACTCATCAGTTGCCAGCAACTCATTCCGGTTCCGGTATACGCGACGCCGTACGCGAGCAGTGGGGTTCCAACCCCGGCTGTAGGGGATGGAGCGATCTCGGGCCTGATCACCGGCGCCACACCCACCGCGTCTCTGCTGGCAACCAGTACAGGATGCTCCGCCCAGTCTCCCACCACCTGCAGTTCCGCCATGTACAGCGTCTCTACCGCGAAGGCCACGCCGGGCGCGGCGAATTTTTTGCCCACTCCGCCCAACTCGCTGCTCTTCGATCCTTCCGGCGATAAGGCTTTTATGGGAAGCAACTTCGGAGCGGTGGCGATCAATCCCTCCAGTTTCGGCACCAGCAACAGTGCGTTTACCGGGCTCGGCACGGTCACTGGAACGGTGTTGGCCGTCTCCAACACCGGAACCCTCGCCGCGTTCTCCGACACCATCCACACTCCGAATCAGGTCTTCATCGTCAATTCAGCCAGCGCGAATTCGCTCTCGGCCACGGCGTTGAATATCTCCCAAGGCGTGGCCGCAGCATTTTCGCCCGATGGATTGAAAACGTTTATCTTCGGAAACGGCGGCAGTTCGCTTTACATCTATTCCCCGGTGCAAGCCTTGCAGCCACCGATTTTGCTGCCCGGACCGGCCAACGCGAACACCGTCGCGTTCTCTTCCAATAGCGCATTCGGATTCGTAGCCGAGGCCGCGGCCAGTGGCGGCACGCCAAGTATCACCGCCTACAATACCTGTAACAATCAGGTTGCCACCAGCCCGACGCTGGTTCCTGCCAGCTTGACGCTCTCGGCCAATCCTCTCTTCCTGAAGGTATTACCCGGCGTGCACCTCGAAGGCAGAGACTCTTCCGGATATGCGATTCCCGACGGGCAGCACGTGCTGGTGCTGAACGCGACCGGCTTCGACATCCTCACTGCCACGATCGCTCCGCCCGCCCCCGGAACCCTCTGTCCCCAGTTCCTGACCTTTATGAGCGGCAATCCCAATTCCTTAGTGCAACACATTGAATTGGGCCAGGGTACACTTCAGCCCCTGAACTTCTTCGCCTCTGCCGACGGCGAGCAACTCTACGTTGTCGCAACTGGTCACGCCAGCATCCTGGTCTACGATTTCGGCGCGGGCGCCGTCACTGGCGGCATTGAACTGGTCGGCAACGCCACTCCGGTCAGCGCGGATATCAGTGTCGACGCCGGCACCATTCTGGTCGCCGGCAGCGATAACCTGGTGCACGAAGTCAGCACCGGGCTAGGAGGCAGCGATCAGGTGCAACTTTCATTCCCCAACTTGCCCGACTACCTGAACGCCTTTTGTGCCATCACCATCACCCAGACCCCGTGCACCCTGAACCTGGTTGCCGCCAGACCGTAGTTGCCCGCTCGCAGGAGTCAGTTCGAAGTTCGAAGTTCGAAGCTCGAGCTCCGCCGTGTAAGTTCTCGCCGTTGGGGCGCGAAGCGGTGGAAGTAGCGCCGGCATCCGGCCCCCGGCGGGTTGACGCCACGACACCCCTCAGCGTCCCGAGAGGCCGCCGCGAACTCTTGCGTTGGAAAGAAAATTAGGAATCAACCAATGCTCTCGAGACCGTTGTTCGGTCAAGAAAAAACGACACCCCTAAAAACACTCCCAGGGAGACGAGAACTGAGAACGGCTACTGACAACTGCTAGCTAACTCTTTCCCGATACTATCGAGCACCCCATTCACAAAATGCACCGACTCCGGGCTGGAAAACTTCCGCGCAATCTCCAGCGCCTCATTAATGACAACCGCCCGCGGAGTCTCCGGATAGGCCATCATCTCGGCCACCGCCGCCCGCAGAAGATTGCGATCCACCGCTGCCATGCGTTCCATCCGCCAATGCTCCGCATGCCGCTCAATCAGCCCGTCAATCTCCCCGCTGCGATCGACCGCTACGCGAAAAAGATCGTCCGCAAATCCGCGCACCTCGACGCTCGCCGCCCCATGCTCCGCCCAAAACGTCCGCCGCACCTGCTCTGCATCCTGCTTCCCCATATCCGATTGAAACAACATCTGCAGAGCCATCTCCCGAGATTTGCGGCGAGTACCCATCGAGTCGTTGTCAGTGATTGGTTGTTAGTTGTCAGTGTACTGTAGAGGACCGTCTACGGCAGGCAGGTTATTCAACCGGCTTAGTCTTCGCCTTCTTCATAGCTTTGTCCTTCCGACGCGTCGCGGAGCGAGAAGGAGGAACCTGCAGCTGGCTGACAGCTGACCTTAGCCTGCCTTGCGTCGAAGGGCGAAGCGGCTGAGAGCCGATGGCTGCCGTCAACGACGCCATCTCCACCGCAGCTAGCGCCGCCTCAAACCCCTTGTTTCCCATCTTCAGCCCAGCCCGATCAATCGCCTGTTCCAGCCTGTCGCAAGTCAGCACCCCAAACGCGTGCGGCACCCCAGTCTCCTGCGCCGACTGCCCAATGCCCCGCGTGACCTCGTTGACGATCACGTCATAATGCGCCGTGTCGCCGCGCAGCAAACATCCCACACAAATAATCGCGTCGTATTTCTTGGTAAGCGCCAGCATGCGGGCCGCCGACGGAATCTCAAACGCGCCGGGGACCCGCACTGTCTCTATGTCTTCGTAGAGTTTAGCCCCGCATCGGACCAGACCGTCCAACACCCCCGCCAGCAATCTCTCGGTAATAAAAGAGTTGAAGCGGCTGACCACTACGGCAAAGTGCTTGCCAGCCGCATCCAGCCTCCCTTCGAGCGCAATCTGATCTGTGTCGAGAACGTTTGCAACCACGCGCAGACCGAGAATCCTCAATCGCGTCCCGTCGGGAAATTCGATCACGAAGTGCCGCGCTTCGTGCGTCGGCTCCGGACCGGAATGGTCTTCCACAATCTTCAGACCGTGGCGCTCGACCAAGTGGTGGACCGTGTCCGGATCCTCCACCGTCAAGGAAAGATCCGCATCGCGCCCTGGTTTCTTCCTGTGGATCAGATCGAACTGAAGTTGTGAGGGAAAGAACTCAGCAGTTCGGGATTTCTCGTTCTCAGCGACGTGGCCTTTCGGAAGACCAAGCGACGTCAACAATTCGACTAAAGACTCGAAATCGCCTGCCGACCGCACCACAGCCCCAATATTTACTCGCTTGATCAATATTCTCTGTGCCTCAGTATCTCCCTGGTGAACTGTTTTTTGATCCCGGACAATGCGGGCAAATCCGGGGCAAAAGAAATCACTTCCCCTTAAACGCCGCCGCCCGCTTCTCCAGAAACGCCGTCGTCCCTTCCTTCTTATCTTCCGTAGCGCAGCACACGCCGAACAAAGTCGCCTCCAGATAGAGTCCCTCGGCCAATGTCATCTCCATCCCTTTGTTGACTGCCTCCATCGCATATTGCACCGCCAGCGGAGCATTGGCAATAATCTTCGCCGCAATCGCCTCGGCCCGCGGAATCAACTCGGCCGGACTGGTCAGTTCATTCACCAGCCCAATACGATGCGCCTCCTGCGCCGTAATCATCTCCCCCGCCAGCACCATCTGCATGGCGAGCCCCTTGCCCACCAGCCGCGGCAGCCGCTGCGATCCGCCATATCCCGGAATAATCCCCAGCTTCACCTCCGGCTGCCCCAGCTTCGCGTTCTCGCTGGCAAGGCGCATGGTGCAAGCCATGGCAATCTCGCATCCCCCGCCTAGCGCAAATCCATTGATGCAGGCGATCACTGGCTTGCCCAGATTCTCAATCAAATTCAGCACCGACTGCCCCCGATGCGTATATTCCTTGCCCGAAACCGCATCGTGCTTGGACAGTTCGCCAATGTCCGCCCCGGCAATAAACGCCTTCTCGCCGGAACCGGTAAAAATCACAACGCGAATATTCTTATCGTTCTTAATCTCGTGAAACGCCGTCCGCAACTCCTCCATGGTCGCCATGTTGAGCGCATTGAGCACCTTCGGCCGGTTGACGGTGACATAAGCAATCGCGTTTCGCTTTTCGAGAACTATGTTTTCCAAGGTCATAAGTTGGACTTCCTACGGCGTGATCTGGAACTCCAGGCGGTTCGACGGCAAAGGCTCTTTGCCGATTTCGGGAAACTCGCGTTGCCCCTGAAGCGAATATTCGCCCGGCCGGCTGAGGTCATAAAAACAGCCGACTTCGATCGTATCCTGAGCCGTTTCATGGGGCTTCAAGGTACCGATGATGTTGCTTCCCAGGCTGGGTGGGCCGCTCGTCAGCCCCTCGTTCCTCTGGCGAAACTGCCCTCATCTGCTCTTTTGCTCTTTTCTTTTGCTCTTTGTCTTTGTCTTTGGCGGACGACCGGGGAGCACGACCAGCTGGTAGTGCTGGTTCCCGGCATCGGCCACGGCAAAGAAATTTCTTCGCGTCAGGGTTTCAGCGGGGTGAATCCGTGCCGATCCGGGGCGAGAACTTACAGCTTATTCGCCCGCGGATTCCCCGGGTCCGCGTAATCATAAAACCCGCGCCCCGACTTCCGCCCGTACCAACCCGCCATCACCATCCGCTTCAGCAGCGGAGGCGACGCAAACCGCCGCTCCTTGAACTCGTCATACATCACATGCGTAATGTAGTAAGTCGTGTCCAGCCCCACAAAATCCAGCAGCGTAAACGGCCCCATCGGATATCCGCAGCCCAGCTTCATCGCGTTATCAATATCCTCAATCGAGCCCACGCCCTCCTCATAGGCGCGAATCGCATCGAGCAGATAAGGCACCAGCAGCCGGTTTACGATGAATCCCGTCTTGTCCGACGTTCGCACCGGAACCTTGCCCAGTTTTTTCCCGAACTCGTACGCTGCCTCGTAAACCTGGTCGGAAGTGGCAATGGTCCGCACCACCTCGACCAGCTTCATCAGAGGCACCGGATTAAAAAAGTGCAGCCCAATGAACCGCTCTGGCCGCTTCACCGCCGTCAAAAGTTCGGTCACCGAAATCGATGACGTATTCGAAGCGAAAATCGCGTCCTGCTTCACAATCCCATCAAGCGACGCATACATCTTCTTCTTCTCTTCCACGTTCTCAATGATGGCCTCAATCACGATGTCGCAATTCGCCAGGTCCGCCCGGTTCGTCGTCCCCTTGAGCCTCTCGCGAATTCCATCTCTCTGCACAGCCGTAATCCCGCCCTTCTCCACCGGACGTTCCGCAAACTTCGCCAAAGATTTCTCAATCCCCGCAAAACCCTTGTCGAGAAACTTCTGCTCAACCTCCAGTACAGTCACGTCGAATCCGGCCGTAGCGCAAACCTGCGCAATGCCCGAGCCCATCAACCCGCAACCGAGTACGCCAACCTTTTGAATACCCATCGATCGATAACCTTTGTTATTTTGAAGTGTCGGCCTCATCCCTTGAACGGTCCTGCACGGAGATGTCGATTCCGTCGCCCCTAACGACCTGGAAGTCGATGCGTGGCCGCTTCGTGTACGCTGCCTCCGGATGCGACTTCGTCAACCAGTTCATCTTCAGAGTGATCTCACCCATCTCTTGCTGATCGAACAACTCCACTGCATTGCTCCGTCGCCGCACTCGCGGTTGATCGCTCGGCGGCAGATCGGGCTTGACCGCTCAAGTCATACTCTCCACCACCATCGCAATCCCCTGCCCACCGCCAATGCAGGCGGTCGCCAGCCCATACTTCTTCTTCCGCCGCCGCAATTCGTAGAGCAGCGTAATCACCAGCCGCGTCCCGGTCGCGCCCAGCGGATGCCCCAGCGCAATCGCCCCGCCATTCACGTTCACCTTCTCGCGGTCTAATCCCAACTCTTTTTCGACCGCCAGATACTGCGCCGCAAACGCCTCATTCACTTCGATCAGATCGATGTACTCGAGCGACAGGCCTGCCTTCTGCAGCGCAATTTTCGTCGCCGGCACCGGCCCGCGCCCCATCAGTTTCGGCTCGACTCCGGCAATGCCCCATCCGCAAATCCGTCCCAGCGGCTTCAGCCCGCGTTTCAACGCCTGCTCCAACGACATCATCACCACAGCCGCCCCGCCATCCACGATACCGCTGGCATTGCCCGCCGTCACCGTTCCATTGTTCCCAAACGCCGGCTTCAACTTCGCCAACCCTTCCATCGTGGTCTGCGGACGCCGGTGATCATCCTCCGCCAGCCATTCTCCCGGCGCCTCTCCCTTAGGATTGCGCAACGGCACCGGCACCAACTCTTCCTGAATGCGTCCTTCTTTATAGGCCGCATCCGCGCGCTGCTGCGACCGCAACGCAAACTCGTCCTGAGCCTGCCGCGGAATCCCCTGCTGCTCGCCGTAGAGCTCCGCGGTATTGGCCATGTAGAGCCCGCAATAGGTATCGAGCAGCGCCACCATCAACGAATCTTCCAGCTTGCCACCCGGCGCCAAAGTAAACCCATCGCGCCCGCGAATCACAAACGGCGCCTGCGACATGGCCTCCATCCCGCCTGCCAAAACAATCTTCGCCTCATCCAACTGAATCATCTGCGCCGCGTTCACCATCGACTGCATCCCCGAGCCGCACAGCCGGTTCACCGTCAACGCCGGAGTCTCAATCGGCAGTCCCGCCCGCAATCCCACGTGCCGCGCCCCATACAGCGCATCGCCGGAAGTCTGCTGCGCATTGCCAAAAATAGCATGATCAAATTCCTTGGCATCGATTCCCGCCCGCTCCATCGCACCCTTGGCGGCAATCGCGCCCAACTCCTGCGCGCTAAAGTCCTTCAACTTGCCACAATAACGCCCCCAGGGCGTACGCGCCCCGCTGACAATCGCGATGTCACCTGGCTTCAGCATGATTTTTCTGCAGACTCCGCCGGAACCGATCAGGATCGATCCGCCAAACTGCTTAGTTTAGCAGCGGGTGAAGCAACTTGGCCAGAACGGCTAGTGGAGTGGGTGCTTAACCGTTTTGGGGGCAGACTAGGAGTCCGGTTGAGTAGACCGTGTGTTTTTTTCGGCAGGTGCGAGACCTCGGCGCTGACACCGAGCAAGCCTGAGTGAACATTGTTGGTAACCGCTGATTGGCAAGAATGTGCTTTATGTTTTGTGTCTGTGTGTATTATTACTAGCAGATGAATATCTTCGAAGACACGGGACCGACCGTCGCCCGGCTCCGCGGCCGCAAACAACAACTCCTTACCCGTCTTCGCGTTCCCTCCGACGCTCTTCCTGGCTCCCTCGCGTTGACCCATCGGCGCTGCGGCAAACCCTCTTGTCATTGTGCGGACAGCGAAGGCCATCCTCTTTGGTCCCTCACTTTCATGGCCGATGGGAAAAAACGTGTGGAGCACATCCCCGCCGATTGGGTCGAGGCGGTTCGTCCGCGGGTCGAGGCGGGACGCAGTTTCAAACAGGCCATCGCTGACTTATTCGTCACCAACGTAGAGTTGCTCGTCCAGAGTCGTAAGCAGCGCCGCCGTCCAGCAGTTCGGGGAAGAAAAGGCAAGTGGTCCTAGAGGAATGTCATGGCCCCACACCGTCAACCTCGCAGAACCCCAGCGCACCTGGCGCCGCCGGCACCGGCGCGGCCCATGCTCTTGGATCAGCCGTCGCAGTTCCTTCTGCTGGAGCGCGCCGTAGAGGATGAATTTCGCCCGCAGATGTTGCAGGCCCTGCAACACAAGGTCAACGCCGTGGCGGATTCGTTGCAGGCGGTCGCGCCTGATTGTGCGCGCTGCGGCCGACCGATGAGCTGCCACGACACGCGACCCATCTCCTGGCTGGCGCGCTGCGGACGAATGCACGTGCCCGTGTCGCGCTATCGTTGCCCCACCTGCCAACACGAGTGCCGCCCGCTGCTGGATCAGTTGGGGGTCGAGCCGGGGCGCATCAGTGGATCGCTGGCCCGTATTCTGGGGTTGCTCGCCGTGGTCGCGCCCTATCCCCTGGCCGCGCGCTTAGCTTGGCTGCTCTTGGGAGTCAAGATCAGTCCCATGGGTATTTGGCGGGTGGCCCAGCGGTTGGGCGAGGCGGCGGCGCGCTACAGCGACGATTTGAGCCGCTACCACGCCGATAGCCGCAGTGCGGACACCCCCGCGCCCCTCGCTCCCACGACGGTGGTGGTGGGCGTGGATGGCTGCGCATTAGGCATGCAGGTTCGCTCACAACGGCGGCGGCGCAAGGCCGGCGAACCCAGGCTGCCTGCCTTGCCCGCGGTGGAGGACGGTCAGTTTCGCGAGGTGAAGACGGGGGTGCTGTTGTTGCCTGACGAGCGAGTGGAAAGCTCGCCGGGACGCCGCTCACTGGTGCGGCGAATCTTGGTAACTTGCCTGGGGGACGCCGACGCGATCTACGGTCATCTCTGGGCACAACTGCGAGAACTGGGTTGGTTGGGCACCTACACCGTGGTGGTCATCGTCGGCGACGGCGCCGAGTGGATCTGGAAACGCGCCTCGATGTTTTCCCGCCGTTGCGAAATTCTTGACTTGTGGCATGCCCTCGAGCACGCCTGGGAGTTGGCCCGTCTGCACTATGGAGAGGGCTCCAAGCAGGCTGACCTCTGGGTTCACCACATCGCCGAAGACTTGCGCGCCGGAAAGGTGCACCAAGTCATCGCACGATTGGAGCGCTTGCGTCCCAAGACACCGGAAGTACGGAAATGTCTGCACTCGCTTATCCGCTACTATCGCAGCAATGCCGAACGCATGCGCTACGACGAATACTTACGCCTGGGATACGGAATCGGCAGTGGGGCGGTCGAAAGCGCCCACAAACAGCTGGTGCATGCGCGCTTGCGCCAAGCCGGAATGCGCTGGAGTGAAGTCGGCGCTCGCCGACTCCTGGCTCTGCGCTTACTTCTATTGAACGACCACTGGGCGCGGCTGGACCAACTCTCCATGATTTCCCTCTCCGCCGGACCGCGCGCTTGACCTGCAGAAAACGATGCGCCATGCTGGATCCATGGCGCACCGCGCACCCGCCATCCCTGTGGACCTCAGAGCACGTTTGGAAGCCGCCCGGCTCGACCTGCTGGCTTTATTCCGCGCCTTGGATCGGATGGACTTATCCGCTGCCGAGATTCCGCAGCGACTGATCCACCAACTGTTCGAACTGGACACCTTGGCAGCACTGGAACAGTTGCCGGACGCCCTGGTCCGGTTCCGCAAGACCCTTCCCCAACGCGCCCACTCCACGCTCCCGGCTTTGGAACTGTCTGTCCGCAAGACTCTCGATCCTCTCGAGGCCTACAACATGGTTCCGGGCAGAGATCCCCACAACGGTTAAGCACCCTAGTGGAGTTAGTTGGAGTTGCGAAAAGCGTCGCAAGGGCGCTCGCAAAACTCAATCTCCCACTGAGCATTGGAATCCAATCGTAATTCGCAGTCGTAATTCGCAGTCGTGATTCGCAGTCCAGGGACCTGGTTCGCTCGCGAATCACGATGCATCCTTTAGATTTAGAAAAAGCAGCTGACTCCGGTCGAGATGGAGAACTTTCTTGGCTGTGTTTTCGCACAGGAGATGCGAATCGAGGAACTCTTACGCCACCGCGCTCGCCGTTAACGCCGCCGGCCCCAGCGTGACGACCTTCCCGAGACCCAGAGCCATCGCCTGCGACAAGGCATGCTCCGCGCGGTTGATCACTTCGGTGACCACATCCACGGGATCATATTCGGTGCGAATTACCGCTTGGGCCAGGCCTGCAGAAAACACTACGGACGGCCCTTTGTCCGCATCATCCTTCGCCGGAAGCCGTACTTCGGAGACAATCTTGCGCAGCTTTTCCACCGCCAGCAAGGCTTCTTTCTCCGCCGTCTCGCCCAGCAGGATCGCGATCGTGGTCGTGTCGTAGCGGAACGCCAAATCGTTGGAGCGAATGTTGGCCGCGAACATCTGTCCCGCTCTCTCCATCACCGCCTGCACTTCCGCTTCGCCATATTCCTTCAGCATCGCTCCGCTCTTGCCGAACTGGAGCAACAGCACCGAAAGCGCGGACGCATTTTGAATTGCCCGTTTGCTCTCCGCCAGCAGCAGATCAATGTAGGAAGCCCGCTTCAACAGTCCCGACTTCTCGTCCGTCACCG
>Ga0206999_10157_pt1 | contig 17310 bp, 14 predicted proteins | sample Alteio_BWMinCont_92_FD_153482 | JGI IMG/M metagenome (GOLD analysis project Ga0206999, IMG submission 153482) | Enriched cells from forest soil in Barre Woods Harvard Forest LTER site, Petersham, Massachusetts, United States -... | ecosystem: Environmental > Terrestrial > Soil > Temperate forest >...
TCGGGGTGGGTCTGGATGAGAATGCGGGTCTCGCGCTTGTCGGCATCGCGCATCTCCTCTCGCGCGGCGACAGCTTCGGCGACCAGTTCATCCAGGTTGGCGGCCGCGCCGATGCGCTGGCAGTTACGGCAATGTCCGCAGAAGTCGGGCAGGCCGTCGGACTCCGTTGGATGGAGGCAGTTGACGACCTGGGCAAGCATGAGGGCGAGCGTGTACTTCCCTGCTCCGCGAGGCCCGGCCAGAATCATGGCCTGGGGAAAGTGGCCGGAGCGCACGCTCTCGCGCAGCCGCGTCACGGTTGCCGTATTCCCCAGAAATTGGCGGAAGCTCACCGTTCGAGCCTAGAGCATCGGCGGAGGGAGTGTCGAGAAGAGCAGGGATCGGAAAACAGGGACCAGAGGCTCGGGGCTGAGGATGAAGATGGCGGTTGAATCTGTAGACCGGGAGTTTTCTGTCAAGGATGTTTGACATTTTGCCCAGGGTAGGAGTTAAGTCTTCTTGTCAATCCGTAAAGGAGACTTGCCAATTGGTGCGTTGCTGGCGGTGCAGTGCAGCGTCGATACGTGATCCAGATGTTATCTGGGTGTACCCGATCTTCTGGTTCGCGACGGCCCTTTCCTATCCCGTGGTGCGGCTGAGGTATAGATGAAAAACCGGCTGAAAGTGCTGCGCGCAGAGCGCGACTGGTCGCAGGCGGACCTTGCGCACCGGCTGGAAATCTCGCGGCAGTCGGTGAATGCGATTGAGACGGGAAAATACGATCCGAGTTTGCCACTGGCGTTCAGGATCGCGCGCTTGTTCGAAATGACCATCGAACAGGTGTTTTGCGATGAGGGTTGAGGACAAAGTCATGCGAAGATTCGTGGTCTCCAACCTCGCGCCCGACCACCCAGCGACGAAGACCTATCGCTGGGGACCCCGGAAAGGCGCAAGGATGGGGCACGGAAGGTCGATGCGATATCCGTTCATTTTGCTGAAGGCGCTCCGTTCCCCTATTCTGGCAACGGCTTCATGCTGAAGGTCGATGTGAGGGAGAATGGGGCGGTCAATCTTCATAAGTTATCGCAGGGACGATACGGAAGGCGAGGCGGGGCGGCTGTTCGACGACCTGGTGCGGGCGTTCGGGGAGGATTCGGTGTTCATGGACGTCTCGGATATCAATCCGGGTGTGGATTTCCGCAAGGCGATTGACGATAACGTGGCGTCGTGCGGAGTGCTGCTGGCGATGATTGGGCCGCAGTGGAGCGCGATCCGGAACAGTGCGGGCGGGCGGAGGCTGGACGATCCGAACGATTTTGTGCGGCTGGAGATCGCGTCGGCGCTGGCGCGGAACGTCGCGGTAATCCCAGTGCTGGTGCACGATGCCAAGATGCCGCGCCCCGAGGATTTCCCCGATAACCTTAAGGACCTGGCGTTCCGTAACAGCGTGGAGATCACGCATGCACGGTGGAACTCGGATGTGCAACTGCTGACGCAGGCGCTTACGCGTTATGTGGCCCCGGAAGCGCCAGGCGATACCAGGCCGGTGCACGCCACTGTCACAGTGCAATTGCCGCCGCCGGCGGCGCCGGCGAGCAAGGCACGTTCGACCCGGCCGACGAGTGTGCCTCTGGTATTGGGAGTGGTGGCGGCTGTGGTGCTGGCGTTGGGCATTGTGGGCTTCTTGATTTTCCACAAGCCCGGCAATCCGCTCGTCGGGACGTGGACCAATGCGGCGGCGCTGGAGGGGAACTCCCTGAGCCGGCTGGTAATCACTGCGAACGGCGGCCAGTCGGTCTCGATTCACGCGCAAGGAAATTGCTCGGCGGCGGCGTGCGACTGGGGCACGCAAACAGCTCCCTTCGACGGCCGGCAGGCGCAGGTGACGTGGCAATTCGGCGGCACCGGTGGTGATGCGGCACGAACTGCGGTGATGACGATCAAGCCGGACAACGGACAATTGAGCGTGACGATTGCGAATACCTACGCCAACCGCGCGCCCGTTCAGCGGGAATATGTGTTCGGAAAGGCGCAGTAGCTCGTTTTAAGATAGGCGGTCCGAAGAGGTCCTGGGACGTGCGACCGCCTCGTCCCAGGACCGCGGAATGAACCTGCCCAATGCCCGTCAGACCAACGAGCATCCTGTTCGCTAGAGGGTGACATTTGCGCTGTACGACAAAGTTGTGACCGTGAAGATATTGGCGCCCTGAAGCGAAACAAAACTGCTGACCGAGGAGCGCAGCACCGGCACTTGGGTCGCAAAAGATGCTGACGGGTTGATGATTTCGGCGACGTAGCTTCCGGAAAGTATTTCGACGTCCGTGGTAGTCACCGCGGGGAATTGCCATGAATACGGGATGGCAACGGTGCACGTGGCTGTCGAGCCGCTTACCGTCGCGAAAGCCGAACCGGACTCCGAGTAGGTATGGGCAGTCGTCGTGCTCGAGTAGCTGGCCAGCAGCTGGCTGCTGCAGGCTACCTTGTCTCCGGAAGGGACCGCGGTCTTCAAGGTGATATGAAGGGTCAGCGTGATGGTTCCGGCGACCGGCGGAATGGTCGCATCCGGAATCGCATCCGGCAGAGGGTGAAAGACGCCAGTGGTCTGATCCTGATACCCCAGAACCTGTCTGTGTTGCCGGGCATTTTCTTCGGAGGAAGCCTCCTGGGAAACCGCTAGAAAGGGAATGGTGAGAGTGGTGACGAGCGTGAGTACTGCACACGCGACGGCTGAAGATGCGAAGCTGCGCATGGTCCCTCCTTCCCGGAGTCGCCCGGGAGCGGCAATTATATTCCCGAAATCGGGCCAAAGATGAGGGCGAAATGAACACGTAGAGCTTACTTGTGGAATGGAATTCCAGTATGCTTTGTACGTCTCATTTCCCCGCGTCCCATGAGCAATCCAATCCCAGCACAGTGGCGAGGTTTCCTCGAGAATCCAGGGGCGGTGAAATCTGTGTTCGGCGGGGTGGATCCGAACCTGGCGGCGGTGCGCCTGATGGGGATGGACGCCGGAGAGAGCGGCCCAGGTGTGCGCTTGAAGATGGCCCTGACATCGCCGCGGACAAATCCATCCGTGCGCTGGCAAAGGATGAGCGCCAACGCGGTCTCGATTGAGCTGCAGTGCTTCGGACTGGAGGAATTATCCGTCGCTATGCAGCCGGGAGACAGCACAGTGTCTTGCGAGATCACACGCGATGCGGCCGGTCATCGGATGCTGCGGATCGTGGGGCCTTCGATCGATCTCGTGATCCGGTGCGACTCGATGCGGATCAATCACATCGTTCCCTACACCTCTGAATATTCCGTCGGCAGTGCGTAGATCGGCGGACAGACGGTGTTCTTTATTTCCGGAATCGGCGGCGGGCCTATAAAGTAGAAGAAAGCCCGCACCCGGAGATAAAGGCCTGATGGGGTATCACGACGCACTGGAAGCCGGATCGCAATTGGACGCCTACCGCATCGAGGAGCCGGTGGCGCGCAGCGGAATGGCGTCGATTTACCGCGCCGTGGATACGCGCGACAACCGCGTGGTGGCGTTGAAGATTCCCCATCCGGATCTCGAAGCCGATCCCATCCTGTTTGACCGCTTCAAGCGGGAAGCGGGCATCGGCGAAAAGCTGTGCCATCCGCGGGTAATGCGGGTTTACGGGGGCGAAGAGCGCTCGCGGATTTACATGGTGATGGAGTGGTGCGACGGGCGGCTGCTGCGCCACATCCTGGACGAGGGGCGCATCTCGCAGGACCGGGCGATTAGCATCACGATCGCGGTGCTGGAGGCGCTCCAGTATATCCACGACAATGGCGTGGTGCATCGCGACATGAAGCCGGAAAACGTGATGGCAGACGCGCACGACAACGTCAAGTTGATTGATTTCGGGATCGCCAGCGATGCGGGAGCGCGGCGGCTCACGTATGCCAATCTGACGGCTACCCTCGGCACGCCGAACTACATTTCGCCGGAACAGGTCAAGGGCAAGCGCGGCGACGGGCGTTCGGACATCTATGCCATCGGCGTGATGCTTTACGAGATGCTGACCGGCAAGCTGCCGTTCACGGGTTCCAACCCCATGCAGGTGATGAACGACCGGCTGCTGAATTACCCGGTGCCGCCGACGGTGCTGAATTCCGCGATTTCCCCGCAATTGCAGGAAGTGATCTATCGCGCGCTGGAGCGGGATCCGAAGAACCGCTATGCCAAGGCGAGCGAATTCGCGCACGACCTGGCGCACCTGGACGAAGTGGGCGTCGAAGAGCGGCCGGAGCTGCACGAGTGGCACAAGCGGAAGTCGCCGTGGCTGCGGAAGTTTCTTTACTATGGGGCGCTAGCGCTGATCCCTGTGGTGGTGCTGCTGGTGATGGTAGCGCTGGCGCGGAGGCACTGACGGTCATGGGTCAGAGATCAGGGATCAGGGTTGGGCCCGGAGGCTCCAGGTCTCGATTTTGAGACCCGCCAGAAGACTGCCCGAAACGAAAAACCGGGATCTGATCACCTGATCACTGAACACCGAACACTTCCTTTCACATTGCGGGACAAAATCCTCACGTGGTCTTTATGAGGTCTCCTCTACGATTTTGGTGAATACCAAATGAATCAGCCTGAAGGAGACCCATGGCCAAATACAAACTGGAATACATCTGGCTCGACGGCAAACAGCCCATCCCTGAACTGCGCGGCAAAACGACGATCAAGGAATTCGCGGCGCCGCCTACGCTTGCCGACCTGCCCCTGTGGGGCTTTGACGGCAGCTCGACCATGCAGGCCGAGGGCCATAAATCGGACTGCATTCTGAAGCCCGTGGCGCTCTATCCTGATGCGGCCCGCAAGAGCGGGTATCTCGTGATGTGCGAGGTGATGCATCCGGACGGCACGCCGCATTCGACCAACGTGCGCGCGGCCACGGAGGACGATCCGGATCTGTGGTTCGGATTCGAGCAGGAGTATTTCCTGTATAAAGACGGGCGGCCGCTGGGCTTCCCCGAGGAAGGCTATCCCGGCCCGCAGGGCCCCTATTACTGCGGCGTTGGCTACAAATACATGGGCAGCCTGGCGCGCATCATTGTCGAGGAACACCTCGACCTGTGCCTGGCGGCGGGCATCAACCACGAAGGCATCAACGCCGAGGTGGCCAAGGGCCAGTGGGAATTCCAGATCTTCGGCAAGGGCTCGCACAAGGCCGCCGACGACCTGTGGATCGCTCGCTACCTGATGATGCGCCTGTGCGAGAGGTACGAAGTGGATCTGCAGCTGCATTGCAAGCCGATCCGGGGAGACTGGAACGGCTCGGGCATGCACACCAACTTCTCCACCAAGCACCTGCGCGAAGTGGGCGGCAAGGAGTACTTCGAATCGCTGATGGTGGCGTTCGAGAACAACATCTCCGCGCATATCGATGTGTACGGACCGGACAATCATCTGCGGCTCACCGGGCTCCATGAGACGCAGGCGATCGACAAGTTCAGCTACGGGCTGTCGGATCGGGGCGCTTCGATCCGCATGCCGGTGAACTTTATCCGCAACGGATACCGCGGCTATCTGGAAGACCGGCGGCCGAACTCCGAGGCCGATCCGTACCAGATCGTGGCGCGGATCGCAAAGACCGTGAGCACCGTAGGGGAGCCGGAGTTGGAACCGGCATAACCGCACCACCGGGCTAATCGGAAGGCCAGGCGGCCGGCTCCAGACGGGGCCGGCCGTGGCCTTTTTGCGCCGGGAATTTTCAGTGCAGCCGCCTGAGAAATTACACTGCGAATTGGTTCTGAAAGGCGGCGAGTCCGGATGAAAGCGCTGGTGAAGAGTAAAGCGGAACGCGGGCTGTGGCTGGAAGACATTGCTGAGCCCACAATTGGCATCAACGACGTTCTCATTCGCGTTCGCTACACGGGGATCTGCGGAACCGATGTGCACATTTACCAGTGGGATGAGTGGGCGCAGATGACGATCAAAGTGCCCATGGCGATCGGGCACGAATTTGTAGGCGAGATCGTGGCGGTCGGCTCGAACGTCAACGACTTCTTTCCCGGCGACATTGTCAGCGGCGAAGGACACGTGGTGTGCGGGCGTTGCCGCAACTGCCTCGCCGGGCGGCGCCACCTGTGCGCGCACACCCAGGGGGTAGGCGTGAATCGGCCCGGCGCTTTTGCCGAATTGATCGCGCTCCCGATGAGCAATATCTGGCGGCACCATCCCAACATCAACCAGGAAGTGGCGGCCATCTTCGATCCGTTCGGCAACGCGGTGCACACGGCGCTATCGTTTCCGGTGCTGGGCGAGGACGTGCTCATCACGGGCGCCGGGCCGATCGGGGTGATGGCGATTCCCGTGGTCAAGCACGCGGGCGCACGCTACGTGGTGGCCACGGACCTGAAGCCGCACCGCCTGGAAATGGCGCGCAAGATGGGCGCAACCATGGCGGTAAACACCAGCGAAACCCCGCTCGCCGAGGTCCAGAAGCGGCTCGGCATGACGGAAGGATTTGACGTGGGGCTGGAGATGTCCGGAGCTCCGCAGGCGCTGAACGAGATGATCGCCAACATGAGCCATGGCGGCAAAATTGCAATCCTTGGCATTCCGGGCAAGAAAACGGAAATGGACTGGCGGCCGGTGATCTTCAACATGATCACCATCAAGGGCATCTACGGCCGCGAGATGTACGAGACGTGGTACAAGATGTCGGTGATGCTCGAATCAGGGGTGGATATTTCGGGGGTGATCACGCACCGCTTCGCGTACCAGGATTATGAAAAGGGATTCCAGGCGATGATGTCGGGCGAGGCGGGGAAAGTGGTGCTGGACTGGACGAAGGCCGGGACCTAGGGACCAGGGAACAAGGGAACAAGAAATCGAGCCCTGCCGTCATTCGTGGTTTCCGACCCTTGGGCCCAAAAAAGACACACAAGGATGGGGCACGTACGCAGTGGTCCTGAACCGTGCAATTGCATACGCCAATTGTTGCGGCACTACAAAGGATATTTTTGGCAACGGATGTGAGTAAGTGGATTGTTTTCAGCGCATCTGGCTGCCTTGGGCAGTCAAATATAGGATCGATCAATTTATCTCCAACCTTGGGCCGCACCAAAACACTCGCCGGGTATGGCACGCCTTACGGCACACCAATCCATGAGGGGACTTGCCGTCTCGTATGGCTTACTGAATTCCAACGGGCGGCAGATCCCAAATGGTTGGGCAGCCTCTCGAGTCATTTGACCTTACGGGCTAACTGGGGGCAGTGTATTCTGTTACGTGAATCCAAACCATCCCAAAGATTGCGCTCAATGAAATCTCCTGAAACCACCGTGCTCTCACCCATCGACCGCCGTGAATTTATCAAAACCAGTTCTCTGGCCGCCGGTGCGGTCGCGTTTGGCGTGCCGGCGATTCTGCGCGGACAGAATCTGAACAGCAAGTTGAACATCGCCTGTGTCGGAATCGGCGGTAAAGGCCGGAGCGACACCGATGCCTGCGCCGGCGAGAATATTGTCGCGCTATGCGACGTGGATTCCGGGTCAGAGGCTTACGAGGCCCAGACAAAGAAATATCCGGACGCGAAGTACTACAAAGATTTCCGCCAGATGCTGGACCAGATGGGCAACCAGATCGATGCGGTGACGGTTTCGACGCCGGATCATATGCATGCGATTGTGGCGTCGGCGGCGATGAAGAGGAACAAGGCAGTGTTTTGCCAGAAACCGCTGACGCAGACAGTGTATGAGGCGCGCTATCTGCGGAAACTGGCGCACGAGAGAAAGCTCGTTACGCAGATGGGCAATCAGGGCAGCGCTGCGGACGGTTTGCGCCGCGGGGTGGAGACGATACAAGACGGACTCATCGGACAAGTCCATCAGGTTCACGTCTGGACGAACCGCCCTGTGTGGCCGCAAGCGATGGATCGTCCCCCGGTGGAGGATCCGGTTCCTGCGACATTGGCTTGGGATGTGTGGATTGGACCGGCTCCGATGCGGCCGTATGTGGGCAGCCATAATCCAGATGATAAAGACGGAATTTACCATCCGTTTAACTGGCGCGGCTGGCAGGATTTCGGTTGCGGCGCACTGGGCGACATGGCGTGCCATACGGTGAACCTGCCGTTTCGCGCCCTGGATCTGGACTACCCGACGGAGGTTGAAGCGACGCCTTTCGGCCAGATGAACAAGGAATCGTATCCTGTGGGTTCCAAAATTCGCTTCGACTTTCCCAAGCGCAAGGGGCACATTCCCCTCGAACACCCGCATCTTTTTCACCATTACCGAAAGATCGAGCACGATGCGGTGACCCTGTGGTGGTACGACGGCGGCCAGCCTGACCCCAAAGCCCGTGGCGGCCATGACCTTAGCAACAAGCCGCCGGCCGACATGACGGCCGACATCGTCGCGCTGCGCGGCGATGTTCCCGATAGCGGTTGCCTGTTGGTTGGCGACGCTGGCATGGTCTTTTCACCGGACGATTATGGGACGAGTTTCTTCGTGAAGCTGAAGGGCGAGGAAAAATTCGTCCACTACCTCAAGCATCCGGCGATGGCGCAATATCCGGAGCGCATTCCGCGCAACCCTTATGGCAAAAAAGGCGGAGGCAGTGTTTCTGCCCACGCGCAGGAATGGCTGGTTGCCATCAAGGAAAACAAGCCCGAAATGTGCTACTCGCGTTTTGACATCGCCGCGCGCCTTACGGAGATCATGCTGCTGGGCTGCGTGTCATTGCGCGCCGGCCAGAAGATCGAGTGGGACGGACCGAAGATGGCTGCGAAAAACTGCCCGCAGGCTGCGCAGTATATAAAACGGCAAGATCGTTCCGGCTGGGCTCTTTCCTGATCCCGATGTCGATGAACCCGTTCACCGAGATTCATGAACCGCTTCCCGCCGGGAGGCGCAGAGCCTTACCCTTTTTTAAGAAGCGGCTTTGGTGCTTTCATGGATTTCGGCTATCTCCACCGGCCGCCGCTGCTGGATAGAACGGTAGCCCGCCTCGATGATCGCGAGGGTGCCCAGATTGTCAGCGCCGCTCACCGCGGGTTGGCGCTGACGGGCAATGGCGTCCATCAGATCGGCCATTGGTCCCTGGAATGCATCCGGAAACCAGGCTTCCTGCCAGCGCGGTGTAATCCACATACCGGGTTCTGCAGCCCTGGTGAACGTCAACGTGCTTGGGCAGCGATTCGGATACTCGGGCCAGCCGAGCGTTCCCTCGGCCAGACCCTCGGTGCCTTCAACGCGCCACTTGATATATGGTTTGAGATCATCTTTCTCGCTCCGCGGCCCGGCCCAGACGTCGTCCCATGCGGCGGCTCGCATACCGTCGTCGTATTCCAGGATGTAGAGACAGATGCCGTCTTCATGGGCAAACTGCGTGCGCGGATCTTTCCGCACGCTGGCGTAGATCGATTTCGCTTCTCCGAAGAGATAGCGGAAGGTGTCGATGTGGTGAATGCTCATGATCAGCAGCGTCAGCCGGCCGTACTCGCGCAACCATGTTTGCCAGTGCGGGACGGCGCGCATTTCAATGGTGGCCAGCACCGGCGTACCCAGCAGGCGCTTTTCCAGAAGCATCTTCAACACGCGAATGGAGCGGTCGTAGCGCATGTTCTGGTTGACGCCGAGAGGGATCTGCCGCGCTTCGCACAGGCGCACGATCTCCGTCGCCTCGTCGAAGCTGACTGCCAGCGGCTTCTGCGCAAGAATGCCCTTGAGATACTTGCCTCTACGGACTGCGGTGCGAATGATCTCCGGCTGCTTGTCTGGAGGAACGGCGATATCGAGAATCTCTACATTCTGGTCTTCCAGCATCTGTTCGACCGACTCGCATACCCGCGGAATACCGCGAAAGCCGGCCACCTCCCGAGCAATCTCGAGGGTTCGCGAGGTAATCGCCACCACGTTGAAACCCGCATCGGCATAGGCTTTCAGGTGCACGTCGCGCATGATGAAGCCCGCCCCCACCGCGCCGATCCCAAAGTCGATGCGCGGCGGCACGGAGGCATACGGATTCAGATCCAGATCGAGATCCAGGCTCATGAAGGTCGGACGACCTGCCAGTCTATGAAAATTCTCACGAACGTCCGTGAAACGATAGGATAGTATCCTCCGGTTCGCAACCGGTCAACCAGAACGCCAGTCAGAGGAATCGTTGAAGTGAAGCTTGGTCTTATCAGCTCTGCCTGGCTGGGCACCTCCATCGACACGGCGCGCGGCATCGAACTGACCAGGCAGATCGGCTTCGACACCATCGATATCTTTGCCGATCCGCTGGAGATCAGTCCGCAGGAACGCCGCCTGATTCGAAAAAGCTGCCTGGCGGCGAGCCTCCCGGTGGTATCGACGGTGTGCTGCGCGCTGGGCATTGCCGATTTCAATCGCCCGGTACGGGACTTCCACGTCGCCCGTGCCAAGGCGTATCTTGACCTGTGCTATGAGCTTGAAGGCCGGAATCTTTTGCTGGTGCTCGGCGAGTATATCTGGCAGCAGGAGGTCATTGCCACGGCCGATCAATGGAGGTGGGCCGTCGAAGAAGTGCGCAAACTGGCCGAATATGCGCAGTCACTTGGGCTGGAACTCGCGCTGGAGATCGAGCCGTTCCACTTGTCGATTGTCAACAATGTTGGCCTGATGGAGAAGTTCCTTGGCGAAGTCGATCACCCGGGGGCCAAGGCCAACATCGACATCTCGCATCTCGCCCTCGCGCACGACGCGCCCGGTGAGATCTCCAGGCTGAAGGGCCGCATCGGACACGTTCATCTCTCCGACTGCAATGGAAAGGTGCATGGCGATCTTCCCCCGGGCCGAGGCACGGTGGTATTTCCGCCATATCTGAAAGCGCTGCATGATGCTGGTTTCGCGGGCACTGTGAGCATCGAGCTTGAATACTCGCCGGAGCCGGGCAAGATTGTTGAGTGGGTTCGCGAGGCGTACACCGCGACCGATCGGCTGATGACCGAGCTCGCGATTCGCGGCTGATGTCCTGGCCCGCACTCTTAAAGGAGATACATATGGCTGCAGGTCCTTTGAAAGAGGAAAGTTTGAAGGCCTACGAAACCGATGGCTTCGTGATCGCGCGCGCCATGTTCGACAGTCAGGAGATCGGCCTGCTGCGCCGCGCCGCCAGGGAGGATCGCGCACTGGACCAACACTCCTTCGGCAAAGGAGACGGCGAGGGTGGAACCGTGCGTCTTTCGCTGTGGAATCACCCCGGCGACACCATCTACGGCATGTTCGCCCGCTCCGAGAGCATTGTGGATTCGGCCGAGAAGATTCTCGCCGGCGAGGTGTACCACTACCACTCCAAGATGATCATGAAAGACGCCAAGGTGGGTGGAGCGTGGGCATGGCATCAGGATTACGGGTACTGGTATCAGAACGGGGTGCTGTTTCCGCTGCTGACCAGCGCGTTTATCGCGGTCGATCCGGCAACGCGGCTAAACGGCTGCATGCAGGTGTTGAAAGGCTCGCACCTGCTCGGTCGCGTCGATCATATTCTCACAGGAGAGCAGGCGGGGGCCGACATGGAGCGCGTGCGGGAAGCTGAAAAAGTGCTTGATCGCGTGTACGTGGAAATGGAACCGGGCGACGTGTTGTTCTTTCACGCCAACCTGCTGCACCGTTCCGACCAGAACAAATCCGACAGGCCGCGCTGGGCCATGATCTGCTGTTATAACGCCGCGCGCAACAACCCCTACAAAGAACACCATCATCCGCGGTACACGCCTCTCAGCAAGGTGCCGGATTCGGCCATACTCGAGGCGGGCCTGCGGCGCTTCAGCGACAGCGTCACTGACGTGGCGTGGATGAAGACCGAGGACGATAAGAGTGCCGCGAGCCTGGAGCAATCCGAAGCGGCGCGCAACGCCCATTAATGGGATTTAGGCTGATTCGGCGCCGACATCGACTCCTTCGACCCGGAAACCGGAAAACTGCAGTGGCGCCGGATACCGGCAGCTATGCGCGAACTCCTGTTGACATTCTTACTATTTGACATGTAGAACTTCAACATGAAGAGGGAGCATGGGCGAAAACAAGCCGGAGATTCTCCAGGGAACCCTTGATTTAATGGTGCTCAAAACGCTCGAATCCATGGGGCGCCTGCATGGCTATGCCATCGCGCGGCGGATCGAGCAGGTGAGCGGCCAGACTCTTGTCATCAACCAGGGCACCATCTATCCCGCGCTTCTCCGCCTGGAACAGCGAGGCTGGATTAAGGCGGAATGGGGCAATTCGGAATCGAATCGTCGCGCCCGCTTCTACTCCCTTACCCGCATCGGCAGGAGCCGCATCGCCGAAGAAACCCGTAACTGGGAGCGCGTCGCCGCTACCATGGCGCTGTTCCTGGCCGCGCCGGAATAGGAACTGACGATGGACCTGGCCCGCACCTTTCTCAGCCGCCTCGCCGCCATTTTTCGCGTCCGTCAACTGGATGCATCACTCGATGAGGAACTCCGCGCGCATGTTGAAATGGCCGTCGAGGACCACATTCGCCGCGGCATCCCGGAACCGGAAGCACGCCGCATGGCCCTGCGTGAGTTCGGCGGCGTAACCCAGGTTCGCGAAGCCTACCGTGTCCAGCGGGCCCTGCCCGTGCTCGAACAGATCCGACGCGATGTTCGATTTGGCATCTTCCAGCTATGGAAGTCGCCGGGATTCACACTCACGGCGATTCTCTCGCTGGCGCTTGGCGGGGGCGCCAATGTCACAGTCTTCTCCCTGATCAACGGCCTGCTGCTGCGCCCGCTGCCGGTTCCGGAAAGCGGAGGACTGGTTGTTCTGGAGATGGCGCGCGGCGGCCTGCGGCCGTTCAACAGCCTTCCTGAGCCCCTGTTTCGCGGGCTCGAGCGACGTCACGGCGCCCTCCGCACGGTCTTTGCTTTCGATCGCGCTCCGTTCCAGGTCAAGAGCGGATCGTCGACGGAAATCATCTTCGGGCAATACGTCAGCGGCACGTTCTTCGATGCGCTCGAGACGCCTCCGCTCCTCGGCCGTGCGCTCACGCCCGAGGATGATCGAAGAGGCGGCGATCCTGCAGGCTTTGCCGCCGTGATCAGCGAAAGCCTATGGAACAATCGCTTTCATCGCGACCTCGCCATTCTCGGCCGCCGCATGGTGATTGACAACGTCGCGTTCACCATCGTCGGCGTCATGCCCCGGAGATTCTTCGGCGCCGACCCTCTCCAGCGTCCACAGATCTTCGTTCCTCTCGCCGACGAGGAAGTCCTGAATGGCGAGCGCAGCATGATCAAGTTCGGCAAGGGCGCATGGTGGCTGAGCGTGATGGGCCGGCTTACACCCGGCGCCACTCTTGTCCAGGCCAACTCTCAGGTATCGGCGGCCACCGGCGCCATTCTCCACGAGACCGTATCCGATGCCGGTTGGATCAAGCGGATGGAGGAGCGCCACCCCAGCTTCCAGGTGGAATCCGGCTCGACCGGGTACACCTATGTCCGTCTCGAATTCCGCAAGCCGCTGATGGCTGTATTCGCCATGTGCGGCGGCGTTCTGCTCCTGGCCTGCCTCAACCTGGCATGCCTGCTGATGGCCCGCGCCACGGCTCGGCAACGCGAGCTTGCCACCCGGATGGCCCTGGGGGCATCGCGCAGCCGCCTGATTCAGCAGCTGCTGGTCGAGGGCCTGCTGCTTGGCATCGCGGGCACGGCTGCGGGACTTGCCATCGCCCCCGTGGTCAGCCGCCTCCTTGCCGTCGTTCTCCTCAGCGGCCAGGAAGGCGCATATCTCGATACTTCGCTCGATGTGCGAGTCTTCGCCTTCGCTGCCGCTGCCGCCATCCTGGCCACGCTCCTGTTCGCGCTCATGCCCGCCGTCAAGGCCACCTCGCGGGGCCTGATGGATCGCATGAAAGACGGCCAGCACGCCACGCTCACCCACGAACGGCGCCCCATCCTTTCCCGCATCCTGCTGGGAGCGGAAGTCGGGCTCGCGCTCATCCTCGTGGTCGGGGCGGGCCTTGTGGCTACCAGCCTGCTCCGGCTCTACAACTCCGGCGAAGGCTTCGATCCACACGGCCTCGAGAACATCGCCTTCAGCATGGATAAGGCCGGTCTCAAGGGCGACGCCATCATCAGCTTCTACCAGGAGATGGCGCGGCGCCTTAGCCATGTTCCGGGCGTCACCGGGGTCAGCTATCAGCGGATAAGTCTCTTCGGCCCCGAGTGGGACGAAGACTTCTCCGACACGCGAGGCACGAGCCACGACACGTTCGTGAACGCCGTCGGGCCGGCCTACTTCAGCACCATGCGCATTCCACTGCTGGCCGGACGCGAATTCACCTGGAACGACACTCCACCGCGGAATCAAATGGCGCAACGGCCATCCTCCGGCCTCAAGATCATCCTCAATCAATCCGCCGCCGGCCAACTCTTTCCCGACCGCAACGCGCTGGGCCAACCCATCCGCCAGGATGTAGGCAATGGGATCAATACCTACGAGGTGGTGGGGATCGTTGGCGACGCCAAGTACAACAATCTGCGCTCCACCGCGCCGCCTACTGCCTATGTCGCCATGCCCCAGCAGACGAATGCGGACGACCTGTCGTATATAGCTGTCGTTCGATCTGCATCGCCCGCGGGTCCGCTGGCGGCAGCCGTGCGCGCCATTACCGCGGAAATGGCTCCCTCGGTTCCCGCACCCGAAGTCAATTCGATGATGACCGTCATCGACGACTCCATTGGAGCCGAGCGCATGATGACCATGCTGGCCGTCTTCTTCGCCATCTGTGCCCTGGTGGTCACGGCGATTGGACTCTACGGCACGCTCGCATACGCCACCGCCCGGCGCAGTGCTGAGATCGGAATCCGCATGGCCCTGGGCGCGCATCGCTCCCAAGTCGCCTTCATGGTGTTTGGTCAAAATCTCGGGGTCGTAATCTGTGGCGCGGCTTTCGGCCTCGCAACGAGCTTGCTCGCAACCCGTGCGCTGACCAGCTTTCTGTTCCTCACCTCAATCCGCGATCCGTGGGTACTTGCAGGATCCATTCTCGCGATAGCGCTCACGGCTTGCCTCGCATCCCTTTTGCCCGCCTTGCGGGCAGCTCACATTGAGCCCATGGCGGCGATCCGTTGCGAATGATCCTATGATTACCTTGTGCAACGAGAACTCACTGGCCGCACTCAGCGTCGATTCCCTCAGGCGCGGCGAATTCCGCCCAAGCCCCCTCATTGCGCCTCCGGCATAATGCCTTGATGAAGGCCTGGCGTGGTTTGATCATGTACGGGGCGTCCGGTATGCTCCTTGCTGTACTCTTTCCTGCAGTCGCATTCGAAGGCGATCGATACTGGGATGGAGAATCCTTCTCACTCCGTGAACGTGCGCCAAGCGGTTTTCGACCTGCTGCGGCGGTTGGGAATCAGCATCATCTTCGGCAATCCCGGCTCCACGGAATTGCCCATGTTCCGTTCGTTTCCTGATGATTTTCGCTACGTCCTCGGGCTGCAGGAAGCCGTGGTGGTCGGCATGGCCGACGGTTATACGCAGGCAACGGGCAACGCCTCACTGGTGAGCCTGCATTCCGCGGCGGGTGTCGGCAATGCCATGGGGAACATCTTCACGGCTTTCAAAAATCACACGCCGATGATCATCACGGCGGGCCAGCAGGCGCGTTCCATCCTACCTTACGATCCGTTTCTCGGTTCGTCAGACCCCACTCAGTTGCCGAGGCCCTATGTTAAATGGAGCATCGAGCCGGCCCGCCCTTACGATATTCCGCTCGCATTTGCTCGCGCCTATTTCACCGCAATGCTGCCGCCGCGGGGGCCCGTCTTCCTGTCTATCCCTGCGGACGATTGGGACCAGCCATCGGAGCTGGTGGCCGAACGCGTAGTGAGTACCGAGATTCGGCCTGAGCCGCGGATAATTGAACGTATTGGCGACGCGCTCGATCAAAGCGAACGTCCCGTGTTTGTCGCCGGCGCCGGAGTCGATCGTAACAACGCATTTGATGATGTCGTCCGCCTGGCCGAAAGGCATAACGCTCGAGTCTGGACCGCCCCCATGTGCGCGCGTTGCGGGTTTCCCGAAGATCACCCGCTGTTTGCAGGATTCCTGCCTGCGGCTCGCGAAAAGATCGTTGCCCTCCTTGATGGCCACGATCTCATCTTTGCCATCGGCGCGCCGGCATTCACGTATCACGTCGAGGGCCACGGCCGGCACGTTCCGCCGCAAGCAACTTTGTGCCAATTGACTGATGATCCGTCGACGGCCTCCTGGACTCCAACAGGCACGATCGCTGTGGGAAGCATTCGCCTCGGCGTCCTCGATTTGCTATCGCGTTCCGCGCCAAAGCAGCGTGCAGGGCCGTTGCCGCGCGATCACGGGCCGATGGCCGAACCGTCAACGCCGATGACTACAGCTTTTGTCCTGCAGCGTCTCGACAAATTGCGCCCCGGTGGCAGCGTCGTGGTTGAGGAGGCGCCGACTGCGCGGCATGTGATGCAGGCGTGCATGACTTTCACGCGCAGTCGCAGTTTTTTTACGATGGACAGCGGAGGTCTCGGTTACGGCATGCCTGCCGCGGTAGGCGTTGCACTCGCAAGGCCGGACCAGCGCGTGATCGCAATCCTCGGTGACGGCTCCAGCATGTATTCGATTCAAGCCCTCTGGAATGCAGCCCAGTTGAACCTGCCCATCGTGTTCCTGATCCTCAACAACCGGCGGTATGCGGCCCTGCAGGAGTTTGGTCCGCTGTTCGGCTTCTCGCATGACGAATCGGTACCGGGGACCGAACTGCCTGGAATCGACTTCGTCGCGATTGCCCGGGGTCTGGGCTGTTCAGCATTGAGGGTCGAGCTCCCGTCCGAGTTGGAGCCCGCTCTCGCTCGCGCCTTCCACTCAACCGGACCGGTACTAATCGAAACGACCGTGGCTTGAACCGTGAATACGACGAGGAGTCCCGGTGAGGTTGATGGAATGGAAACTGTCTCCCCGCAGCAGCATCCCATCCTCGACGTAGGCCATGCACTCGATCATGGCCCGTTCTCACGCATGCAGAAACAAATCGTTGTTCTTGCCGCGGTCTCGGTGATCTTCGACGGCCTCGGTTCGCAACTCATCGGATTCGCGATTCCCAAGATGGCTTCCGAGTGGAGGGTGCCGCCCGGAGCCTTCGCCGGCGCAGTTTCGGCAGGCTTGTTCGGAATGAGTTTCGGCAGCGCGTGCGCAGGCATGCTTGCAGATCGCCTCGGTCGCCGATGGACCATAATCGGCAGCGTCCTGCTGTTTGGTTTGGCCACGTGTCTGGTAAGCCTCGTCAACTCGCCGTCGACGTTAGGCTGGTTCCGCTTCTTTGCCGGATTCGGAATCGGCGGCGCGCTTCCGGTCTCAACCACGCTCGTCGCTGAGTTC
>Ga0206999_10159_pt1 | contig 17129 bp, 17 predicted proteins | sample Alteio_BWMinCont_92_FD_153482 | JGI IMG/M metagenome (GOLD analysis project Ga0206999, IMG submission 153482) | Enriched cells from forest soil in Barre Woods Harvard Forest LTER site, Petersham, Massachusetts, United States -... | ecosystem: Environmental > Terrestrial > Soil > Temperate forest >...
CGGAAGAGAAGATGAAATCAATCCGTTCTTTCGCTCAGTTTCTCAGAGACGGCGAAGCCTGATCTGCATTTGAGCGCAATGGCCTGTTAACGTCACCCATGATTCGGTACTATTTCAGGAAATGGAAGCGGAGCTAAACTCGCATCTGAGCGACCCCGTGGTCAATTTCGTAAGAGGCTTGCTGCCTTCGGTGGTTGTTGAAGCAGATGCGAAGCAGGAACCCAGCGTTTCCGGGCAGTCTTATCACATCGAACTGCCGCCCCCTTCGGGCGCTGACTATTGTTTCACCCTCTGGTTGGGCAGCGGCGAAAAACAGATCAGCAGTCGATTGCTAAACGCAGACAAAGCTTCATACTTCTGGTACCGTCCTTTCGAGGAGGCCGAATTCCGTTCGGCGGAGCAATTAAGCAAGGCGTTTCTTGAGGCCGTCGAACTCATAGTTCGTCACAACACGCGCATCGAGCAGAAGCGAGGGTTGTTTTCCAATCATTTCAAATGCGAATACGAGTCTGAAAGCGGTTGGAAGCGACTCTATGGGCACTCAGCCCTGCGGTGGATCAGAGCGCCGAAAATTACTGGTCGGCGTCACGTTTACCAATCTCCTCGGCTTGTTCGAGAAATCTGAGCCTCATGATGGCTAGGCAACTGTTGTAACATCCCAATTACGCTCAAAACCCCCTCAATGAGTGAAATGGCCTGTTCTCGACAGTTGACTTTGCGTAAAGGCCTGCCGGGAGTACTATCGGGCATATGAGAAAGACTTTAGCGGCGCTGGCGCTCGTTTTGCTGGCCAACGCTTCCGGTTACGCACAAATTAAGGGCAGTCAGCCGGCCGCCAGCGGGAAATCAGCTCGATGCGAATTATCTGATGGCACAACGATGCTTGCGGGTCATTCCGGCTCGACGATAGGCTCTAAATCGGATGCGTTGGGCGCTCAGATTGACTTCGCCACAAGCGCCAATGTCGTCAGCGTCCACGGGTTACTAATTCCCTTTGGTATCTATAAAGCTAGTACCCTTCACGAATCGAACAATTGGACGCTAGCCATGACGCAAGTCGCCGATGATGGGATCACTCCTGTTAAATCCGGACCAGCAGAGCCGATCCGTTTGCCGATGTCCATTACGAAGACCCTCGCGACCTCGAAAAGTTTAGTGGTTTCGTTCGATCACGTTGGCGAAACCTGCACACTCCATGTGAATTGGGAAAACACACAAGCGTCGGTTGAGTTCGCGGGAAGAACTAAGGATCTGTCAACAAGGTAACTGTCGATAAATCCCGATTACGCTCAAAACCCCCTCAATGAGCGAAATGGCCTCCCTTGAAAAGAGCCGTAACTCACTGCAAACAGGGGATTGGCGTAAAGCCTCTTTTCATGCTTCGTTGTGACCGGAGTCCGGTCATGCTGACCTGATTTCGTCAGTCAACGCTTGTCACTTGCTCTGGTTAGCGGAAAGGAATTGGAGCAATTCTCTCATTACACGATCTGATTGATTCGTTTGAAATAGGAACTGAGCATGAGCCGAACCCTCAAGCACGAGCAGCTTTTTTGGCTGCGGGGCCTTGTCAAACCAAGCTCGTATTCGGGGTAGCCGGAGTCCCTCATCGTTTGCGTCATCCCGCGCGACTATTACTAGCAAAGGCGCCTTGAGTCGTTCCGCGGGACCATTCCAATCTGCCGCGAGCAGCGCCAATCCGTTGATTTCGCCGGGTTGTGAGGTAATGGAGGCGTCCGCCGCCGCACTGCCGCCGAAACTGCCACCGACTATTGCAACTGTCTTCGCGCCGTTCTTGCGGAGATAACGAACGGCGGCCAGCACATCGAGCTGTACGGGGGCTGTATCCATATCTGAATCGCCCGGACCGTGCGATTGGCCGAAGCCGCGGAAATCAAATGCCAGGACGTGAAAACCCGCCCTCGCTAACTGCTGCGCCTGTGGTTGCCAGCTCTCTTTTGTGAAGCGCCCCCCGTGCGCAAGCACTATGCCCCGATCACCTTCTCCGTACAGGTCGGCATAGATGAGCCCACCATCCTCGGTTGCGAAGGACACGTGTTGTACCTTTACCCCAGATTTTCCATCCGAAGGCGTAGCCGATAGAGATAGAGAAGGTGCCCGTGTCTGAGCATCCCCATTGCACAAACAGAGAATCAACAGCAGTGTGAGCACGTGTAGCAATCCGCGTATCATCGTCGTCTCGTACACGTGCAGTATAACTGTCGAAATATCCGATTTCGTCAAGTGAGAGCACCTCCACGTCGGCAAGGCTCGCCAGATGCGGGCGACGGTGAATTTCTTCAGATCAGTTCAGACTGCTTCAGACTGACTCCATGGACGTTTCCAGAGATCGGGAGCATGATCGCACTCACTTGCGGGATTTGCTCACCTCCTCCGCAGGAGTCTGGTGAGCCCAGTAAGCGGGGGTTCGGATAACGGGGGAGTTTCCGCCCCCCCCAAAAAATACCAATGAAGACCGCTAACCGGAGACAAAATCCCGGTTGGATAACCAGTCAACCAACAGATCGAATCGAGTCCTAGGGGCGTGCTTATGACTACAGACTCCGGGACAAACGCCACAAAGTTGCCAAGAGCGCTGCGCTACGTGCTCGCCCTGCTCGCATTCTCCGTCTTCATCAACTACATCGATCGCGGGAACCTCTCGATCGCCGCGCCCATGTTGAAAGATGAGCTGGGGATGTCCGCCTCCCAACTCGGCGTTCTCCTCTCGTCGTTTTTCTGGACTTACTCGCTCTTCCTGATTCTGTCGGGGTGGCTTGTCGACCGAGTGAGCGTGAGTTGGGTGATGGCCATTGGTTTCTTTCTCTGGTCAGCCGCTACGAGCGCCACCGGATTCTTGCATGGATTCACCGCCTTAATGGTGGTACGGCTGGTCCTTGGCATCGGCGAATCGGTCGCTTATCCGGCGTACTCGAAAATATTGGCGAAGTATTTCCCGGCCTCCCAACGTGCTTCCGCGAATTCAATCATCGCCTCGGGGCTGGCCTGCGGCCCCGCTTTCGGCATGTTGCTGGGCGGCGTGCTAATGTCCCGGTTTGGTTGGCGATCATTCTTTGTAGTCCTCGGTGCCATCAGCCTGGTCTGGCTTTTGCCGTGGTTTCGATGGATGCCGCGTGGACCGGGAATCGCTGCAGAGATGCAAGTAGGGCCCGAGCCGACCACTCTAGAAATCTTGAAGCAGCGCTCGGCTTGGGGAACATTCCTGGGCCTGTTCTGCAACGCCTACTCACTCTACTTCATGACCGCATGGCTTCCGTTTTACCTGGTCCGCGAGAGGCATTTCTCGATGGACACAATGGCGAAAATTGGCGGCGCTGTGTTCCTCACGCAAGCCTTGTCTTCGACCATTTGCGGGCGAATCGGTGATCGTTGGATCGCCGCCGGGGGCACTCGAACCAGAGTGCACATGACGTTCATGACTGCAGGATTGCTTGGCACGGGCGGATGCCTCCTGGCCAGTTCGCTCGTCGGTCCCACACTGTCAGTGGGGCTGTTGCTGCTGGTGGGTGTGTCGCTAGGGTCAACCTTGGCGAGTACTTGGCCGATAAGCCAGACCCTGGCGGGCCCTCGCGCCTCGGGACGATGGACTGGACTGCAGTGCGCCTTTGGCAATACCTCGGGCGCCCTAGCCTCCGCCGTTACTGGTTTCATACTAGACCGGACCGGCGAGTTTTTCTGGGCCTTCGCGGTCGCCGCCGCACTCTGTATCGTCGGCGTGCTGACGTGGTTGTTCCTCGTATGCCCCGTGGAGCCGATCATCTGGACGCGACGAACTTCGGTTGCCTTGGGCAAGGCTAGAGTTGAGCCAGCGTGAGACTCCAAGATGCGCGGCTCGAATGGCGTTTTACTGCGAGGACCGAGCAATCAAACTAACGCCCAAGAGGAGATCAAGCGAGTGACAACCACACCAACGAACGTGACAACAGCCAATTCCAGCCACGACTACGCGCTGGGATATACGAACTCCGAGCACGAGCGCTTGATCAGGCAAGCCGCGCGAATCGCCCCATACACCGAGCGACTATTCAGTGAGGCGGGCATTGGTCCGGGACAGCGTGTCCTGGATCTCGGCTCCGGTGTAGGCGACGTATCCATGCTGCTTGCCCGAATCGTTGGTCCCTCGGGCGAAGTCGTGGGCATCGAGCGGGACGCCTATTCAATTGCACGGGCCAACGCCCGCGTAGCGGAGGCTGGTTTGCGGAACATCAGCTTCATCGAAGCCGACGTGAACCAAGTCGACAGCAACCAACTCTTTGACGCCGCTGTCGGTCGTTTCATCCTGATGTTTCTTCCCGATCCAGCTTCAGTGCTGCGCTCTTTGACTCGGTTGGTCCGACCCGGCGGTGTCCTCGCCTTTCAGGAGCCGACCTGGATTCCTCTGCTGGCCTTCGGTGCGCGGCTTCCCCTCTGGTCCAAACTTCTTCACGCGATCCATGAAACTTTCTTGCGCTCCCGCGTAAACCCGGAGATGGGGCCAGATCTCTACCAGGTCTTTCAGGAAGTCGGTCTACCTGCACCGGCAATGCATACAGAGACACCCTTGGGAAGCGATGCGAATTTTACGAGCTTGATCTGTGACCTTTTTGGCAGCATCCGTCCGTTGATCCGGCAGCACAATGTTTCGCCTGAGGCCCTGGGCAATCTCGATACGCTTTCAGATCGGATCCAGGCTGAGGTTGTTGCGTCGAACACGGTCGTCAGTTTCGTGCCGATGGTGGGCGTATGGTCGCGCAAACCGATGAGCGCATAGAAGCGGCGTCGTTGGCGAAGACAAGGAGAGCGAAAGGCGAGTTTTCATGAATTGATTGTAGTTGTAAGACTGGAGCAGGTTTTCTAATGCTGCCGAGCGATGCACGTAAAGATTCCGGTTTGATCCGCGGTCTTGGCCTGTGGGCCGCCACAGCGATTGTGATTGGGTCCATGATTGGACAGTCGGTCTTTCTGGTTGCTAGCGACATGTCCCGTGAAGTCAATTCGATGTGGAAGGTTCTGGTGGTCTGGATCGTCGGCGGAGCGATCGTGCTTTTCGGAGCCCTTTGCTATGCCGAATTGGGCGCTGCCCTGCCGGAAGCGGGTGGCGACTACATTTACTTGGGTCGCGGAATTGGCCCACTGTGGGGATTTCTTTTTGGCTGGACCAGTTCGATGATTATGAGGCCGTGTTCAGCTGCAGTCATTGCTGCAGGCCTCTTGCGCTTTGTGGGATTTCTTGCGCCGTCCGTGACTACGCCGATTTTTTTCCGAAATCTTCACATTCCATTTCAGTCGCAACCGTACCAGTTTACATTCAGTGCTGCACAGCCACTGGCGGCGGGCGTCGTTGTGTTGGTTACGGCCCTCAATTACTTAGGTGTCCGAACTGTAGGCCGCTTTCAGGTATTTCTAACCGCTCTGAAAATAGCGACCGTAGCCGCGATTCTGGTTCTCGGAATAACGGCAAGTAGCTCAATGGGAGGCCAAACAGCTTTCATCCCGTCACCTTCCCGCGGTGCGATAGCGGCGTTCCTGACAGCCCTCGTCCCCGTCATGGTTGCCTACAACGGATTTCAAAATCTCGGGGCGGTCGGAGGGGAGGTGCTAAATCCGAGCCGGAACCTTCCGAGAGCCGCCATTCTGGGAACATCGCTAGTGATCGTTCTCTGTGTTTTGATCAATTGGGTTTTCTTTCGCTTGCTTAGCTTCTCCCAGGTGGCGCAGTCGCAGCATGTTGCTTCTGATGCGATGGCGCGGCTGCTAGGCGACATGGGTGCGAAATACTTCACAGTGGCAATGATCGTTTCAGCCTTTGGCACACTTCATGTTGGGTTTCTCACCGGGCCCAGGATTCCGTACGCAATGGCGCGTGATGGAAATTTCTTTGGCTTCGCCAAACGAATCCAACCCAGATTCCATACACCCAGCGGTGCTATGGTGTTTCAGGGCAGTGTCGCAATTTTGCTGGTGCTAACTGGCACGCACCAAGAGTTGTATTCCTATGGAATGTTCGCGATCTCGGCCTTCTTGGGATTGGCCGCGGTTGCTCTTATCCGGCTGCGCTCCACTGAACCCGAGCTGCCTCGCCCGTTTCATGTGTGGGGATATCCGTGGACGCCGCTGATCTTCGCTACTGCGTCATTCGCCATCTCTATAAATTTATGGCTGGTCAGACCCGTGCGGTCCTCTGTCGGATTGATGATCATCCTGCTCGGCATCCCCTTCTTCTACTACTGGCGCAGGCGCAGCCTAACCTCTTCGCGCTTGGTCGAAGCCACAACATCCGGTTCGTAGGATTGTAAAGCGATTCGTGAGCGAATTGTTTGGAACGGAAATTGGAACCTGCTCGTAGTTGGCGATAAATCGCGTGGCTGTTGAAAAACTCAATCTCTCAAAACTGGTCGAAAAAACTTGGCGCTAGGACGCCCTACAAACGACTTTCTTAGTTTTCCAGACATTTTGTATCCACCAAATTTTGGCGGTTTGGGAGAAACTGGACTTTTTCAACAGCCACTCGCGATTACACTCATCTGCCTTCCCTGAGGGGATTTGAGTGAAATGGCCTCCCTTGAAAAGAGCCCTAACTCACTGCAAACAGGGGGTTGGCGCAGAACCTCTTTTCATGCTTCGTTGTGACCGGAGTCCGGTCATGCTGACCTGGTTACGACTGTTGAGCGAGAGCATAATACTGGTTGAGGCCGAGGCATGACTGGACAGCTCGTTCTATACATGCTCACGTGCGGGCCTTTGGTACTTACGCTTGCTGCGTGGACGAGACTTTATTGGGCGCGGCAACGGCAATGGCCCAACGCGTTCGCGTTACTGGCACTTGGCATCGTGAGCGCAAATACGGTTTTCGCTGCTGGGACATTCCTCCACTATCAATTCAGACCCTCTCTCACTTTCCTTCCACCTTGGCAAGACCCGCAAATCCTCACGCTTGGCTTGCTGGGCCTGCTTGCCCCTATCGGCATGATTCTCGGCGTTGTGGCGGGCGTACACGGGGCTCCGAAATGGCTGATATGCATTATGGAGATAGCGTCGGTGCCGCTGTTCGTGGTTGGCATTATGGCTGGTTCCGCAGTTTGAACCGAGATAACTGTTGCAAAATCCCGATTACACTCATCTGCCTTCCCTGAGGGGATTTGAGTGAAATGGCCTGGTTTCGTAAATTGACTCGTGATCCAACAAGACGGATAATGAACCATTTTCGGAGGAGGATCCATGACCCGCTCTCCCCGGCCTCGCGGCACTGCTAGACTTTCCGAATCAATCCACCAGCGGCTCAACATGTATGCACTTGCGGCTGGCGCGTCTGGAGTGGGTTTGCTGGCTTTGGCCCCGCGCGCCGACGCGAAAATCATTTACACACCGGCGCATGCCAAGGTAAATCATGGGTTTTTTCTACCTATAGATCTCAATCACGATGGCATCGTCGACTTCTACTTGAATAATGGTGGCCACAGCTCCGTAGCCGGATTGTCTGTATGTCAGTACATGACGCAGACCATATTTGGTTCCGCTTGCAGTTACGATTTCCGTGGCACGAATGCGGTGAGAACGATTGACTCAAAAGGCGCGGAATATGCGGCGGCGCTGCGCAGCGGAGACAAAGTTCAACGCGGGCGATTCGCCAGGAGTAAGGCTATCCTAGGAATAATATTTCGCACGCGTTTTTACGGTCCCTGGTTCAACGGAGGAAAGGGTGTTAAGAATCGCTACCTCGGTCTCAAGTTCAAGATCGAAGGACGGTTTCACTACGGTTGGGCGCGCATGACGGTCACGAGAGGTCTCTTCTCCACAGCTACCTTAACCGGCTACGCCTACGAGACCATTCCCGGCAAAGGGATTGTCGCGGGCCAGACCAAAGGCCGGGCTGTCACCACGCCTAACCCCGCGAGCCTTGGCCATCTCGCGGCAGGCGCGTCCGCAATCCCGGCTTGGCGCTCAGGAAGGTAAGCAAAGCGCATGTAGCGCCGCCCTAGTGTCAGTAATTGTTGAGAAATCTCGATAGCGCTCATTGACCCCTGCGACCAGGGGTTTTGAGTGTAATGGCCTGGTTTCGGCAACAGTCGTGGAACTCCGCATAAGATTCGGCGTAAAGTGTTGGGGTGCGTAAGCTTTACGGATGGAACTCAAGAACGATTAAATCAGCGCCGGTAGGTGCAGCGTGCTTCTTCCCGCTCACTGCTATTGCTTTGTGTTTTCTCCTCTTCCATTTCTTCCGGCACTGGGAGTCCGGAGGATGGACATGGGCAGTATTCTATATCTGCGCCTACGTCCTATTCGCTCCCGCCATCGCTTGCGGTCTGTACTCTTTACTGTTCGAGGAACCTAAGCTGCTCACCACGATTGGGCTTGCGCCAGTTGAGAAGTCCGAGCGTTGACTCCGATTCCAGCAAGTGGGATAATGAACCACTTTTCCGAGGAGGACCTATGACCCGCGCTCCCCGGCCCCGCAAAACAGTCCAGCTCTCCAATTCCCTTCACCAGCGGCTCAACGCTTATGCGCTCGCGGCGGGAGCTGCCGGAGTAGGAGCGCTTGCTTTGGCTAGTCCCGCCAACGCCGAAATTGTTTATACGCCTACGCATGTAATTATCGGGCCGAATCACAGAATCTTTATCGACCTTGATAATGATAGTGATCACGATTTCGTATTTAAGGAATCCGTGTATCGTTCCTCTCGCGGCAATAGTAATGAACTAGTTCTTAGAGTTACGGTTGCCTACCATGGAAACGGTATCAGGCTAGCCAATGGTGGACCCTTTGCTTCTGCCATCCCGGCGGGAGTTCGCATTGGCGGGGGCACAAGCTCTTTCGCCGCTGCCCCCCGCGTGGAGAGAGACTATTACGGAACCCATACAGGAGGCAGTGGAAGATGTTTTGGTCCTTGGACTAACGTCAAGAATCACTATCTTGGCCTCAAGTTCATCAGTCAAGGACAGGTGCACTATGGCTGGGCGAGACTGAGCGTTACCTGTACCGCTTTGGTGGGCAAGCATCTGATTAGGGGATTGCTGACTGGCTACGCTTACGAGACCATCCCCAACAAGCCAATTATCGCAGGCAAGACCATAGGACCGGAGGAAGCCGAGACAACTGCGTCCACCAACACACACTCTCCGGTGCCTACTCTCGGCACATTGGCGCTAGGCGCACTTGGGCTGGCGATCTGGAAAAGAGAGGACGACCCCATCGCTGCGCCTTAAACTCGATGACTGTCTGGGTTATTAACTGTGTTGACCTCCTTCCCGAGTGATCGTGAGGCACGCTAGGCTGGGCGAGCCGGCAGCAGGAAGAAGACAGCAAATGAGGCCCAGTGCCGCGCCGGGGGATGGCGCGTAACTGTCGATAAATCCCGATTACACTCATCAACAGTTCAAAGCTCGATCAAGACAGGCAATTAAAACGACTACGGCTTATGATTTGACACCCATTTGTGATTTGTAGCTCTTCAGCCACCGCTCAAATTCAGCACAAGAATTACGTTTCACCGGCAGTCCACGAACTAGCTTTCTAATGAAGTTCTTACGGTCAAATCCGCTCTCGCGAGCGCATCTATTGATGCCAATCTCCCTGATATCAGCCTTGACTCCATCGCTGGCGACAACTCTGGTCGCTCGCCCGTACTCCGTAGATTTGAATTCCAACAGGCTGGGATCGTCGCCTTCCTCCCATTTGAGGTCCGTTTCTTTACCGACGTAACGAAACTCCCCCGCAACGATGTGCGCACGCTTTAGCAATCCTCGCGTGTCCGCTCTGCAAGGTGTTCCGTCGGGCGCCAGGCTCTTGGATTCCGGATGTTCCTGATACTGGACCAATAAACGTGCGAATTGCGAAGGGATGACAACGTCGTGAGCTAGGTCGTTTCCCTTGGTGCAGTCCACCATTCTGTATTTCTTGCCGGTGTGGACGTTTACACATTCCATTTCAAACCAACTGTCTTGCTTGGTTGAAAACGCACACACTAGCAGAACATTTTCGTTGGCTCGTCTGTCGAATGCTTGCCCGACGGTGGGATCTATCATTGGCAGGAACAGGAAATTGTACGGGCGTGCTATTTCCCAACCGCCAAGCATCTTCAAAACGTTGTGTGTAGTTATGGTGATGCGCATCATTTGCGGAACATCGAGCCAGGATGGTGCCTCGCGTGGCAAGTCGAGAGCGCCTCGGAGGACGTAGTCCCACATTTCGTAAATCCATTGTGGAATGTCTTCGTCCCAATCTTTGGCGGAGTCCTTCGGTGGGTATAGGAAACCAATGCCGTGTGCCTTGGGATCGACGATCTTAATGCCTTTACCTCCTACTTTCTCGTACAGCGCGTAACGTTTGGCCGCAATGCTGTACCCGTAGAGCTGCCGTTGCGGTTTCTTCGGGTCAGAATCAACGTAATTCGCATCAATAAGGTTTAGAATTGAACCCTTCACAGCATTGGGGTCGTAGGGATTCAGCGGGATAAATCTGTCAACGATACTTTGCACTTCCCTCCAGGGCAAAATTCTGACTCCCTCACTCCCAGGAATGTCGAGCGATCCGCCGTTTTCGGAGCTTACGATGGCGAGGGAATCGGTATCGCAGAACAAGTAGGTGCTGTGCTTCTCCTGTACGCACCCCTCCGTCATAGCGAGCAGCAAACGCCCGCCTGAAGTGATAAGCGAAGCCAACGGTGGGAAAAACCACGGGCCTGGGTTTTCAAGTACGTCGGAAGAGTCGGAGAACTTCTTTTCACCTGAGAACACCTTGACGGGTATATCTTTGTTCTGAATCTCTGGTATCAGTTCAACAAAGAATCCGTAGATGGAGTTCGCCAGAATTTTCAACCAGTAATAAAGTGCTTTATCAGACTTGTGCAGCTTGCGTTGCTCGATCACTTTACGAAAGAGATCGTCTTTGTACGGGTCGATCCTGACCATGCTACCCCGAAGGTTGACGCTCTTCATTCCTGACTGTTTGCCTTGTGGCACCATGCGAATCGCCCGTACGATGTGGGGCACGTTGCCAGTCCGGATGACGGAGGCAATCAGATCGCAGCCCGCAAACCAGATCGCGGTTTCAGAAGTGAGGTAGTTATTACCGATGTTCTGGGTCACTCCGTCGTAAACAGTCCGAATGGGCAAAATGTCGTTGTTGGGCTGCACCAGTGCAAAGAACTTGAAGCGTTCCCAAATGGCGGGCTTAAAGCACTGTTCGAGAGACACGCTGCCGAGTAAGCGACGGATGTTCTCGGTATCATCTTCGAAGGTCACACTGTCTGCGGTGAGAAGGTCGAACAGACCTAGCAGTGCGCAGCAAGTTGGATATTCACTAGTGAAATCAACCGGGACCACCGGCACTTCGGCACAGCGGAGTCTAGTTTCGGACCTCCCGCCATAGTAGCTCTGGAGTGCGATGCCGTATTCTTCGTCAGTAATCTTGAATTTCACAGCTGGTCTGGTAATTCCCATTGCCTCCAGATAGCTCTTTGCCACACTCGCGGGGGAGTAGGCGCTATACGGCTTGAGAGCTATCGGATGCTTATCGAACTCTTGCTTTAACGCATTAAGGGCATCGACGGTACAACGGCCATCCTGTCGGGCATATTCAATTTCTTCGGGAGTGACTTCGCCTGTGGGTTCGTGGTCGATCTTCTGGTTTTCGGTTTTCAATTCTGCACAAAGACGCTTGAGCGAGAACGACCGGTTGAACAAAGCCCAGCCCAGTGTCCGCAGATCGAGAAAATGGCACTTGCGGTCAAGTCCCCATTCTTCCGGTTTCCAAGGGAATGCTGTTCTGATGAACGCCTTCTTACTGTCTATTGGCGTGATGAGGATGCGCGGATAGTGGCGATTCTCATGCCCCTCCGGGTAACGAGACATCGTGAGGGACCATTCGTCCTTTTCACCTTTACCCCACGCGACCGCAAGGCGCGAAAGATCAAATGGAAGATTCAGACCACAGATGAGAGCGCCCCACCGGACTGATGGCCAGAATACCCTCTGCATAAACGCGGAGCGGGAGTACAGCGGGAAACGCGGCGGAAAGCACTTAATATCGGGGATCGCCGTTTGCACGTACCCTTTGAGAACCTCAAGGTCTTTTCCTGGCAGATCGTCGGCATAGAAGATTCCCTCTTCAGTAAGTTTGTACTTGTTGCCTGCTCGCTTACACAAACGGTAAACGCCAAATGTCAACGATTGATCTGCCGTGATGCGCGTTTCGGTATCGAAGACAAGCGCGTGTTCGGGCCATTTGGGGTCGTAGCCTGTGTTGGTCTTGCGCTCGGGCCCTTCCTTCTGGGCTGCAGAAACCACATAAGCACGAAGAAAAATGTCATGACGTTTTGTCATCTTGTTCTGACCTGCTTTCCAACTCAGTTCTGAGATGTTTCTCCAACAGATCAACCACCATCCACAGTCCGACTAACATGGCCTTGAAAGCTTGGATCAGTGCCAAAGAGCTGTGTTTGATATAGCGGAGGTCTACGCCGGCCTTTTGACACATGACATGGAATTCAGCGTGATGCTCCCGGCAGAACGGAAGAAATAGCCAGGGGACATGGTTATTCCCGCCAAGGTGATTCTGTTCCAGGTTCTTGGAGTTTCCACAGAAGCAAGACTGCGGACACTCGGAACATGAAACACGTTGGCGGGCAACTTTCACACTGCGCCCCCGGAGAGCGAACGGTAGAGAGCGTAGGGCAGCAGCCCCTTATCGGCTTGGTCAACGAGAACCTGGCCCGCTGTTACTAGCTCGACGCCCGCAATCTTCTTCCCGTGCCAACCGGCGAGGGCATTCCGCTCACCCCGAAGGAATCGATTGACGGCAGCTTTGTAATTCGCAACCTCGCTTGCGGCTTTTGATCCTCGAACCGAGATTTCTATCGGTCCATCCGGGCCTGGGATTTGTAGGTAACGCACAAGTCGGTCGCTCTTGGTTGCGCGGATACGTCCACCGGGACGATCTTGCACGAGTGCCGAGCCTGCATAACGTTTGATTGTTCGAGGGGTCACGCCATTATCGCGGGCAGCGCGGGACATGGGAGTGCCACGCCGCATCGCCGCTAGAGCATGCAACGCGCGATTGCGAGCCTGCATCTCACGCTTTTTTCGCGGAAATGGCACCGCTCAGCCCACCCTTCGGGTTGTGGCTGAGCGGATACCGGACTTTCTTGAGGTAGTCATTGGTTGGGACATACCGCCAGGCTGCGAACGAGTTCCTTAGTCTTGGGATTTCTGACCATGATGACTTCCAGCTTGATCCTTTTCCCGATCAGACTGTTGTCGTCATCGCCGAACAATCTGAAAATGATTTCCAAATTGCTCCGGTTCGCAGCCCATTCTGTTTTGCCGCAGACAGCCTCCTTCAAAACAAAAATAACTGGTGCACTGAATCCGTCTGGTGACTCGTAGAATCTTGCGACTTCGATATCTACAAATCTCGTTCCTTCGGGTAGGACCGAACCCGTCAATAGAGTTTTGGCACATCGCTTCTCGAAAATGGACCTCACCGACATAGTTGTTTTCTCCTCGTCTGGAATTCTGGGTACTAGGTTCAAGCGTAAAGCGCTACGCCGATGCGCGGAAGCTGCAGCGAAATGATTTGAGTGCTGCACAGCAGGAAAAGCAGGTTGTTTTACTGGGGTGCAGGAAATGGTGGAGATTTATTGCGCTGCAGAATTCGGGGAGGATTATTGGGTTGTTAGATCGGCTGTTGTAGTTTGTGTTTCTTCTTTCGGGGGAAACGGTTTGCCCGTGCGCTCGGCATAGCTGCGGACGCCTTCCCTGACACGATTCTTTAACAATCTTTTTTCCGAGACGCTCAGCGTAGGGTACTTCCGAAAGCCAAACTCTTTGCGAGTGTCAGCATGATTCTCCAAGGTATAAGCTGCTGCTTTCGACCATGTCCCTTTCGCCTTGAGTGCATACTCGACGGAGTAATCGCGTGGAGAGCGTCCGGGCTGCCCTAAGGGAACACCGATCGTTGACAGCAAGTTCCCTAGCGCTTTTAGAGAGAGGCCCTGACCTCCGGCCAGACGCGCGATGACATCACGAAAATCGGCTCCAACTTGGGCCTTGGCCTCTTCAGGCTGGTCAAAACCTTGTTTCAAGTTTCTCATTGTACGGATCGATTTGAAGAGCAGAGATGTTGTCTCTAGGTGCTGAATGTCTTCTTGGTGTGGGTGAACCGCGATGGCATCAGTCAGGAATTGAGCTACTCCATCGTAGTCGCCTTCAAACTGTCCGTGCAGGTCTGCGCAGATCATCAAGCATCGCGTAAGCATTCGAATCTTCTTGAGGACGTTCTTACGCGAGTCTCCTTGTGGCCGGAAGTCTCCCAGCAGCCCATTCACAATGTGTGTGGCCCGTGTTCTATTTTCAGATGCTACCTTCGCGGCCTGTTCCTTCTTCAGACTGATTGTCCGCCGGAGTTCAGAGTCTGTGAGGGCATATTGAAAATGATCTACTAGCCGTACATTCTGCTCAAATTCCGTCACAGCACAATCGAAATCATAGAGTCCGAGGGGGAAACCCTTCAGCGCCGAGATCGCAGTTCCACAGCTTTCGACCAGATTTGCGAATCGGTGCGGCGGAATCTCATACGTACGCATTATCTGACGTGAACCAGCCAGGAAACGCAGCTCAATTCTTCGTCGCCTTGAAATATGAGAGAGATAGTTTTTGTGAATCTTGTTCTTCAGGTCAAACGGGAAAAAGCAGTAGTGAGGCCGTGCCTTTGTGGGAGAGATCTCGAACGCCAGGCAGAGCAATGGGCCGCTCGGCCACTTGTTGTAAATAAGAGTCGCAAGAATGTTTGCTGAGAGCGCGTCACTCCGTCGTTCTTGATCCCAGCCGATGGAAATGAGATTTTCTTTTGCCGACAATGCGCAGCCGAAGCGAGCTAGATTCGATCTGTCTGCTGTCGTAGTGCGCATCGGCTATTCGTGGAAAGTTACTTTGCGCAGCCAGATTCCTGACAAAACCCTTTTCCCACAAGCGTTATAATTGTACGTGAAAGCGGGCCTGCCGCCTGTTACTAGCAGACGACAAGCCCTAACCACCATAGGAAAGGCACTCCCATGGCAGCTTGGCACAACCTACCGCAGTTCTCGAATTCCAGCAAATCACCAATCAGCAAAGGTGGAGTCCTGACAATTCACGGTTTTGGCGTGCGCGTGCGGATGCAGTCCGGCCATCTCCAGATCGAGGATGGTGTAGCCGATGAGCGCCGAACAGTCAGGCTCGCCCGAGTAGGCCACGGATTGCGCCGCTTGGTTTGTATCTCAGAAGATGGATTCTTCACCCTAGACGCTCTGAAATGGATCGCCGATCAACGAGCATCACTCATCATGCTCGATCGTTCGGGCAAAGTATCGTTGGTCACCGGGCCCACTGCTTCATCCGATGCCCGGCTACGGCGGGCACAAGCATTGGCCCACCAGAGTGGCGCAGCACTCGAAATCATGCGCGAGCTGATGCGTGCGAAGCTCGATGGCCAGCAACAGTCGGTGCGGAGTAAGCTCGACAACACGACTGCTGCAGACCTTATCGCGAAGTTGGAAGAATCGTTGTCTACCGCTGAAAGCCTGGACACGGTTGCACGGCTTGAAGCACAGGCCGCTAGTGCTTATTGGTCAGCATGGAGTGAATTGCCGATTAGTTTCCCACGACAAGACATTGGACGGGTACCGGAGCACTGGCGCACGTTCGGGACCCGGAAATCTGTCATCACCGGATCGCCCAGACTGGCGACAAATCCCCCGAACGCGATTCTGAACTACTGCTACAGCCTGCTTCTGTGCGAGGCGCGTCTAGCGGCAACGGCAGTCGGGCTAGACGCTAGTATGGGTCTCCTGCATTGCGACACCCCGAATCGCGACAGTCTTGCTTGCGACATCATGGAAGCGGTACGTCCATCTGTCGACGCGTGGCTGCTGGATTGGATCATGCGAGAACCATTCCGGCGCTCAGATTGCTTCGAGGAACGAAACGGCAATTGTCGCCTATTGAGAACACTGACCGCGAAACTGAGCGAGACCATGTCTGTCTGGGGCAAGCTCGTGGCGCCCTGGGCTGAGTACGTAGCCAGGACCCTTTGGGCTACAACGTCACGCTCAGGTAGCAGCAGTGCGATTGCTACCCGACTAACGCAACAACATCGACGAGCAGCAAAGGGCGGTTTGCCAGGGCCGACAGTTGCAATCCCTAAACCTGACCGTGTGTGTCGCGGCTGCGGGAAGACTATCAGAGCCGGACGAAACGACTGTAGTAAGTGCGCGGTGGAGGGTGCGGCCAAACGTCTGATCAAGGGGGCCAAACTCGGCAGAGTCGCCGCGCACACGCCAGAGGCTCTCGCCAAAGAAGGAGCAAGTCAACGTCAGCACGCCAGAGCACGCTCTACATGGAAGGCTTCGAGCCAACCTAGCTGGCTGACCGAAGAATTCTATTCTGAAAACGTTCAGCCACTACTAACCCGGAGTTCGACATCCTCGATCGCAGCGCATATTGGTGTGTCTAGGTGGTACGCAGGACAGATTCGTCAGGGCTACCGACCACATCCCCGGCACTGGCAGGCGCTGGCGGAACTAGCCAACGTGTCGCCCGAGCTTAAAAGCAAGCCAAATGGCCAATAGGATATTTTCGGGCTCAGTTAAACAAGGTCAGGATAAACTGGCCCCCTGACCGTTGGCACCGGATTAGCGGCGTACGCTGCCTCCACCAAAAAAAGACTCAAGCTGGCAGTTATCCAACAAATGCGGACTGGGAGTCTACGAAGGTTCACTCGCATGGTTAGTGGTTCGGACCGTTCACTTTTGCGTATACACCTGAATGCCGCCCGCAGCGGGGAGCATAATGAAATCCAGCAGGCCATCGGAGTTGAAGTCGCCTGGTACGATTGCCAACTCCTCGATATTGTCAGGAAGGTTCACCGCTGTTTCTGGTTGGAAGGTACCATCTCCGTTGCCCAACAGAATCGCAAGAGTGGGATTTTGTACTCCATTCTTGAAATACCAGTCAATGAAGTCTGTTTTACCGTCGGAATTGAAGTCGCCCGCGGTAAACGCCCAGTTGCTGTCGTCTGGGCTGCCAGCACGGTAGTAGACTGGCTTCTTGAAGGTCCCATCGCCATTCCCCAGTAACACTCCGATCTGTGAGTTCGA